>Ga0272444_10000075_pt1 | contig 132807 bp, 114 predicted proteins | sample SSMForm13_FD_201033 | JGI IMG/M metagenome (GOLD analysis project Ga0272444, IMG submission 201033) | Marine sediment archaeal communities from Little Sippewissett salt marsh, Falmouth, MA, United States - SSM-Form-13 | ecosystem: Environmental > Aquatic > Marine > Wetlands > Sediment ...
CTATCTCATGGATGTCGGGCTCGACTATCTCACGCTCGACCGCCAGTCAAAGACGCTCTCGGGCGGCGAGGCGCAGCGCATCAACCTCTCCACGGCCCTGGGCGCAGGACTCACTGGTACATTGTACGTGCTGGATGAGCCCACTATCGGTCTCCACGCCAGAGACACCGACCGGCTCCTTAAGGTGCTCAGGAAGCTCCGCTCGAGGGGAAACACCGTGCTGGTCGTCGAGCATGACCCACGCGTCATACTGGGAGGCGACCATGTCATCGACCTCGGGCCGGGCGCCGGCGCCCATGGTGGCGAGATCCTCTTTCACGGCAAGCCCTCGGACCTGAAGCGCAACAAGAAATCGGTGACCGCCAGGTACCTTTCCGGCAAGGCAAAGATAGAGTGCGAGCAGCTCCCCGACGTCAACCTCAGGGACAACATCACCATAAAAGGGGCTACGGAGCACAACCTCAAGGGTATGGACGTCCGCATACCCCTTTACGGCTTCATATGCGTTACGGGTGTCTCGGGTTCGGGCAAGAGCTCTCTCGTTGAAGACATCCTCTACAATGCCGTGAGGGCGAGAACGGCCGCGGTCGAACATATCGGGGCGCATGGGAAGATCGAGGGCATAGAGAAGATAAGGGACGTCGTCCTCGTCGACCAGTCGCCCATCGGCAAGACTCCCAGGTCCAACCCTATTACATATGTGAAGGGCTTCGACGCCATCCGCTCCGCCTTCGCCCAGACGCGCCCGGCCAAGCGGCGCGGCTACACGCGCTCGCACTTCTCCTTCAACGTGCAGGGCGGGAGGTGCGAGTCCTGCAAGGGCGAGGGCTCTAATAAGATCGAGATGCACTTTCTCGCCGACATCTACGTTCCATGCGAAGAGTGCTTCGGCAGGCGGTATAAGAAAGAGATTCTCGAGGTCTACTATAACGGTAAGAACATAAGCGAAGTGCTCGAGATGACGGTGGACGAGGCCATATACTTCTTCCGGCACGAGTCGAGCGCGCTGCGAGCTCTACATCTCCTGAGGGACGTGGGGCTCGGCTACATTACGCTGGGCCAGCCCGCCAACACGCTTTCGGGCGGCGAGTCGCAGCGGCTCAAAATCGCGCGCGAGATAGGACGCGCCGACGGGAGCCGCGTGCTCTATCTCATGGACGAGCCCACCACGGGGCTTCATCTCGATGACATTGCCAATCTCGTGAGGATCATCCGAAAGCTCGTGCGGAACGGAAATACGGTTGTAGTAGTTGAGCACAACCTCGAAGTCATAAAGTGCGCCGACTACATCATCGACCTCGGGCCCGAGGGAGGGGATAAGGGTGGCCACATCGTGGCCGAGGGCACCCCCGAGCAGGTTGCCCGCTCCAAACGCTCCCACACCGGCCGCCTCCTCCGCGGCGTCACCCATGGGGTCAGGTCTTAAAATGCACAGCCCTTGGGGTCAGGTCTGGAAACGCACAGTCCCCTTTGACCTTGACTGCGCCCTTCCTGTTTGTTAATGTCCCTACGCAAGAAGCCGAGAATCATAGTATTGCAATACAGGTAGGCGTGTAGCTCAATTGGTGGAGCACCGGTCTCCAAAACCGGGGGTTGCGGGTTCAAGTCCTGCCACGCCTGCCAGTTAATATGTGAGAGCCCTTCTGCCAGCCAGCAGAAGGGCTTTCGGTATATGGGGCAGAGCCTTACGCCATCGAAGGTGCTTGAAAATTCGTATGAAGGAGTGGTACCACTATAGGGGCGCGTCAGGATAGTCCTATTCGGATGATGTCACGACCGCCAAGGAGGAGAGGCTGTGAAATCGGTCCCGCTGATTCTGATATGTTCCCTGCTTTTCTCTGTCGCCTGTCCCGCATACTCCGCCGAGATCCATGACGCTGTCCGGGGCGGCGAGGTCGGTGTCGTCGGCGATCTCCTCGACGAGGAGCCGCTCTCGGTGAACTCGCTGGATGAGAGCGGCCGGTCCCCCCTCATTATCGCGGCGGCTGCCGGGCAGCAGGACATGGTGAGCCTCCTCCTTGAAAGGGGCGCACTCGTCAACGCCACCAATGACAGGGGCGCGACCACACTCCACTTCGCGGCATCAAGAGGGGACAGCCAGATCGTGCGCGTCCTTATCGAGCATGGCGCCGTGGTGAACGCAAGGGCTATTGGCTGCGCAACACCTCTCTGCTGGGCGTCGAGCTCGGGGAGGGAGGATGCCGCGCGGGTGCTCATAGCAAACGGTGCCAATGTCAATGCCGAGTGCGTGGATCTCTGGACCCCGCTTTACCGGGCGGCCTCGAGTGGCAGCCTGGGACTTGTCGCGCTCCTCCTCGATCACGGGGCGAATGTCGACATGCAGTGTGTTGAGGGCAGGTCGCCGCTTCACAATGCCGCAGAGAGCGGGAACGAGGTCATAGTGAAGTTGCTTATCGAGAGTGGGGCGCCGGTCATCGTGCGGGATGAGCTCGGGAGGTCGCCGCTCTGGATGGCGGTGGAGCGGGGGCATACCGGTATAGCCGGGCTGCTTCTGGAAAACGGTGCCGAGATATACCCGAATCAGTTCGAATCTGATCAAACCGTTCTGCACCAGGCGGCCCTCTGTGGCTATCAGGATATGGTGAGACTCCTGATCGGCTGGGGCGCCGACCCCGCCGCGAAAGATGCAGATGGGTTGATGGCCGCCGACCTCGCTGTCATATACGGGCACGGTCAGCTGGCCAGGGAACTTGTGGATCAGTATTTCGCGGGAGATTCCACGACCTTAAGACAGGGGAGGCCGAGTCTTCTCCACTACTCGCTCAGGGAAGGCGAGGCGGCCTTATGGTACCTGGGTGGCCACGGGGTCGCGGTTAAGACCAGGTCGCATCTTCTCGTCCTGGACCACTCGGAGCCGGGCGCGCTTCCCGACAGCCCCTCGCTTGAAAACGGCCATATCAATCCGGCCCAGGTGGGCGGCGAGAATATCATGGCTTTTGTCCCCGGCCTCCGCACGGGCTACCCCATACGCGCTATAATGGAGCTCAACCAGGCCATCCCCGGCATGAGGTATGTGCTGGGTTTCCGCACGGATCGCGGGCCGGAGCATGTCTATGTCGAGCCCATGACGAAAGTGGAGGTTGGCGAGGCGAGCGTGGCTTCCACAGCGCCGAACCGGTACGCGCGCGGCCAGGACTTTGTCATAACGGTAGACGGCGTCACCATCTACGCGTGTTTCTCCTGGGATTACTGGGACGAGCAATCGAGCCTGTCCTATCGCGAAGGCGTCGAGTTCCTGGGAGAGAGACCCGGCCCCTGCGACATCGCCATAATTCCCTACGCCGGCGGGCCTCAGGAGACTCAAGACATGATCATGGCAGATCTGGTTGAGATGTCCCGCGAGCTCAGGCCGAGAGCGGCGCTCTGTGTGGGCGGCGCCTGGCAGTATGCGCGCGATTTCGCCGGGGAGGTCCGGGAGCAGGCTGTCGCCGAGACGGTGCTCTTCGGGAGGTATCCCGGCGATGGCTTCATCTACAGGGCCGGGCGTCTGGAAAAGTACTAATTAGCCCTTCCCATTGAAATCCCCCTCGCGGCGTGGTATAATGCAGCTCCAACAGCAGCAGAGCGCCTAACATAAGGAGGCAGCCATGCCTGCGAGATCCATCACAGTTCTGGTTATAGGCATTGTCATACTTCTTCCGGTTCCGAGCCTTTACGCGCAGGGCCCCGACAGCCTGTGGCACAGGGCTTACGGCGACACATTGAGTGACTTCGCTTTTGCGGTGGAGGAGGCCTTCGACGGGTGCTATGTCACCGTGGGCCAGATGCAGATTCAGGAACCCGGCAGCACCACGATATCCAGTGACATCGTGCTCGTTAAGACGGAATCCGACGGCGACATGGTCTGGATGAAGACCTATGGCGGGCCGGGGGAAGACGGGTCCCGCGATGTGCTTCAGACTGCCGACGGCGGGTTCTTGATAACGGGCTACACGGATTCGTTCAGTCCCGGACATTATGACCTCTATCTCATCAAGACCGACGCCAACGGGGATACCGTGTGGACCAGGACGTACGGCGACACCAGGCATGATGAGGTCGGGTTCTCAGTGAGGGCGGCCGTGGACAGCGGCTACTTCGTCGCGGGCGATATCGAGACCCTGGGCAGCGGCACTTCCAGCGTTTATCTGTTGCGAGTCTCTGACAGCGGCGACTACATGTGGAGCAGAACCTATAGCAAGGGCATGGCGTCCTCCGCGCGCGAACTCGACATCGTCCGCGACGGCGGATGCATCATCGTCGGGTCCACTTTCGATCCCTATGCGGACATATATCTCATAAGAACTGACGCCAACGGTGACACCCTCTGGACCAGGACCTACGGCGGGTCCGACGGGGACTATGGCACGTCTGTCATATCTCAACTTGGCGGCTCCCACTTCATGGTGGCCGGATATTCGGAGAGCGCCATTGTGCCCGGTTATGACGCCTTTCTTATGAAGGTTGATTCGAATGGCGACCTCGACTGGAACGAGAAGTATGGAGGAGACGGCAATGAGGACGCGAGCTCGGTGAGAGAGACCAGTGACGGTGGGTACGTTCTCACAGGGTCGACGGACTCATACGGCGCGGGCATCAACGACTTCTACCTGATACGCACCAACTCCAACGGCGACACGCTCTGGACGGCGACTTACGGTGGGTCCGGGAACGACTGGGGCAAGGAGGGACTCCAGACCATTGACGGCAGCTACGTCATGGCCGGAGTGGGCGGTTCCTTCGGGCCGCCGTTTCTGAACCTCTATCTGGTCAAGGCCGGAGCTGACCCCGCAGGCGTACCGGGAGGTGGCAGGCGGGTGGAGACAGCCCTGGACCTCACGGTCATGCCCAGCCCGTCCCGGGGAGGAGTCAGTATCGAATACATGCTCCTGGTTGCGGGCGAGGTGCGCGTGGCGGTCTATGACTTCCTTGGCAGGGAGGTGGCGACCTTGAAGGGCTGTCCGGAGAGCGCCGGGTTTCATGAGGCGGCCTGGGATGGACTGGACTCACGGGGCGAGCGCGTTTCGCCAGGGCTTTACTTCGTGCGATTCACGGCGGGCGACGAGGTCGCGGCCCGGAAAGTAGTAATGATGAGATAGAGCGTCCGGATTTTGATTGACTTCCGACCGCGACATGGCTCACACTCAAAACAAGAGGGAGCTCCGAGTTACCCTCCCGGTGGAAGTCGTTTTATAGAGTAAACGGCAAGGGAGGAGGTGATAGTGATGCGAAAAGCTATAATCATCGCGTCAGCTCTGACTGTTGTATTTTTTGCTCTGGTCCATCTCAATGCTCCGCAAGAGATTGCCCCGATCGAGTCCCCGGCTTTCAAGTCCATGCTGGGGCAGGCGATCGACCGTCTTGAGGGTATTACTGAACAGGTCTCGGCGGTGAGCGTTCCTGCGACCCAGGCGGCTCCGCAGGCGCCTACGATCGACGAGTACACCTGCACGGGATTCCGTACATGTGACGCACTCCCGACATGCGACGGCAACGTGACCTGTGACGGCGAGATAACATGCTGGGCGTCGACCTGCCTGGCTTCTCCGACATGTGACACCACATGCGAGCAGTACACGACGGACGGGGCGTCGACCTGCGACGGGAGCGCTACCTGCGAGGAGGCCTGTGCGGGCTGGCCCACCTATTTCGTGGGCACAGAGACCTGCGCGGGCGGGCCGACTTGCGAGATCACCTGCCCGGGTTTTGTGACCTGCTCGGGATGCGCGCCCAATGCCATCGAACGGACTACCTGGGGCGCTATCAAGGCGGAGTTTACCGACTAGCTGGCGAAGCGAAGATGAGGCATTGAATCAACTTCGGTCCGGCTGTATTCCTGTGCCCCTCTATGGGCAATCCACGTCTTCGAGCAGACCGTCCCAGCAGTGCCAGTCGCTGTCCCCGAAGTGGTCCGGGTCCATGACTCGCCCTTCCTTGCCTATGCGGTTCCACTCTATGTTGGTGTGATTGTCCAGAACCGTATTGTAGATGTCATAATTGGCGTCATAGGGCGTGCCGCCGGTTATGCCGTGCGAGATGTAGTCGCCGTTGTGATCATTACCGGGGATGGTGTTCGTATACGTGATGTCCGCCGTGCCCTCGCCTGGGTCCCTGTGCCAGCTGATTCCCACGAAGGCCGTGGGGTCGTCGGGGTTTCCGTATACGGTCCACTCGCCCTCGCCGCCCCCTAAGTCCGACACGCCCGAGTACCACAGGAAGTCTGTGTACGCGTCCTGCTTGGAGATGTACATGCCCCAGACCACTTCATCGCCTTCGACCCGGCCGTGTAGCTCGGCCAGGTGGAGCACCTCGTTCACCTGGAAGTTGTAAGACCAGACCCAGGTGCTGTCGGGGTGCATGACGGGCTGGCGGCCGACTGCCGCGATGAAGGAGGCGGCGGGAACGGCGAGCGCTACGGTGAGAACGGTGTTCCAGACGAGCACGTTGAGTCCGGCGTAGGCCCAGTTCTGCCTGGTCGCGCCCAGCCTCAGGGTTTCGCCTTCCTTGAAGTCATCGAAATCCATGAGGAAGGTGGAAGTGGGCGGTATGTCCGGCGGGGTCGCCTCCAGCCCGGTGACATCGTCGTTGCCGCAACCGGCTAGCGCCAGCATGTATGCCGTAAAAACAAATAGCAGAAGCGTCGAGATCAAACGTCTTCTTCTGTGCATGTGTACCTCCGAATAGGATAGTGTTGTTCGAATACAGACATACTAGCGAGGCAGGTCTGAATCTGTCAACTCTATCGGTGCTCCGGCGCCCTACTTCAGCAAAACCATTTTCTTTGAGAGCACCGACTCGGGCGTCTCGAGCTGGTAAAGATAGATCCCGGGCGCCACGTCGCGGCCACCCGAATCCATGCCGTCCCACCTGGCGCCGTGCTTACCGGCCTCTTGCTCTCCCGAAACCAGCGTTCTTACGAGCCGCCCCCCCACGTCATAGACCTTGAGCGAAACCTGCGTGTCGCGGCCGATGGCGTAGGCTATCCACGTGTCGGGCGCGAAGGGGTTGGGCTGGTTCTGAGCAAGGCTGACTCCGGAAGATGCCCCGCCGCCGGCGACGGACGCGTCGATCCTGCGGTAGAGCTCGGCCGTCCCCCTTACGACCTGGGTATTGACGATATGCTCCTCATTGGAGAGCACCGCATACCAGCTGTCGTAGGCGGGACATGTGAACAGGGCGTCACCGGATTCGGCGTCCTCGGCGATCTCGTAGGCGTAGAAAGAGTCCGACGCCGCATAGGCCGCGTAGTTGGTCGCGTCACATACGAAGAACTCCACTGCGCCGCCGGCGTAGTGGTCGGAAAAAGTATTGTCCACGATGCGGTTCTGGCCGTAGCAGAACTGGCTCGCGACCTCCCAGTTAACGCGCACCTGGTAACCGTCCTCCGGTGCGAACGGGGACGCAGCCGGCAGGACGGGTATGGCCGGCCTGTGGTTGGCGATGCTCCGCTCCCAGAGGTAGTGCTCGCCCGGGACGCCCAGCGAGACGGCTTTCTTATAGAGCGGCCCCGTGGGCACCGTCCCGATGTCGCTCTCGATACGGGCGTAGATGTCTATGCCGTCACCCACCAGGAACTGGCAGAAACCCGTGTGGTCGGTGGAGCCCCAGGTCGCGTCGGTGTAACTCACGGTTCCGAACTTCCTGGCGATGGTCACCTGGGCCCCGTCTACGGGGTAGCCGAAGGAGTCTGTGACGGCGACGGTCAGGGTGCAGTAAGGCGTGTAGCGCTCGGTGACCGTCCACACCCAGTCGTCCCCGCGCCAGTCGAATATGCCCACGAAGGTCTTGCCCCAGCCCTCATAGTGATAGGGCGAGTCGATGTAGTTGTTGACGGGCTCCCAGTGAATCCACCTCTGGTCGTAGAACTCGTTCCAGGTGTGGTCGTCCGGATGAGCGGAGGAGGAATTGGTCGGTATCAGCGCTGCGCGCGAGACCGCGGCGGTTATGTCCGCCCACTCGCCGCATCGGCCCATGTGCTTTTTGTAAATACGCACGGGCTGAATGGGGCGCTCCTCGTTTGAATCGAAGATCATGGAGTCGAGCAGCCACTGGGTTATTATGCCGATGGCTCCGTTGTCGTTTCTGTTATCCACCTTGCCGGCCCACAGCACTTCACAGGAATCGAGTACGTCTTTTAGAAGCGGGTAGCCCGAGTCGGAATAAGTGAAGAGATACTCGCGCCAGAACCTGCCGGTTGGTGGGGCTGTTATGCTTCCCGTCACCGGGTTGATATAGGCGGGGATCTCGTCGGTGATCTTCATGTGCGCTATGTCCCAGTAGTAGCGGTCCCGCGGAAGTTCGATCTCCACCGTGTCGCCGCTCTCTGCGGTGCGGTAGCGCACGGTGGAGTAATAATCGCCGCCCATGGCAGCCGTGCCGTAGTCCACGATATCGACATATGGCAGGAAGGCGTCGTGGGCGTACACGTCCTGGGCGTTCTCCGTGATTATGGCGTGGTAGAAGTTGAACTTCTGGAGTATATCGGGCGCCGTGTGGGCTATAGTGAAAGCGACCTCGTCGACCACCGGGTCCGATGAGTTCAGAATCATGGTTGCGAAAGTGTCCTGGAACGCGGGGGTGAGCCTCCGGAAGGCGTCCCTGAGCTCGAGCCCCAGCCAGTCGGGGGCATAGTTTATAGCCTGCCAGGCCAGAGCCGTGAGTGACACCTCGGGAGCGATTATCTCGAGCGAGTCGCCGGTCGCGTCGAAGCGGATTGCCATGGCCTCGCCCGCGATGAGGTAAACATTGAAAGTGTCGGTGTCGACGAGCGTCCAACCGGAGTCATCGAGGGTTGTCGCGAGGGCTGGGGTGAGTTGCTGGCCGCCGCGCTCCTCGGCTCTTTGCAGGACTGCCATACCCTCGGCCCGTTCATCGGCCTCGCCTGTGCGCGTGAGATCGGGCGTCGTAAGGCCCCTGGCGGCGGGGTCGCCCGAAGGGCCGGTCGCGTTGAGGGGCGCTGCGAGAAGAGCTATCCCCAGAACCGTGAAAAGCGTAAGCGAAGCTATCGATAGCAATCGGGCAGGACGGCGTAGCGTTGTCACCTGGCACCTCCGTGAGAATCTACGTTCGTGAAAATCCGCATTCTTCATGCGCGCAGACGGTTTCCGCCGGCACGAATGAGCATACCATATCCCCGGTAACATTTCCAGTACTCCGGGGTCTGAGCGGGACACGCGGCGTTGACCCCGCGCGGGAACATTGGTAAAGTGCGGGTAGATCCCCTGAGCGTGATTTCTGGTCCGGAGGCCCCTCAGACCGGGGCACAATTCCTTGAGGGTGAGAGACAATGTCAGACAAGGCGGGAACATCCGGCGCCGGGTTGGCCAACTCGGAGCGCTTCTGCATTACCGATGTGGGGAGCACTACCACGAAGGCTCTTCTTTTCGAGCGGGATGGCGGCGCCTGGCGCTATGTCCGCAGGGAGGCTCCCACGACAGTTGAGAAGCCGCACGAGGACGTGTCCGTGGGGGTTCTCAGAGCCATTCGCGCGCTTGAGAAAGCGACCGGGACCCATCTCCTTGAAGAGGGGAAGCCCTGCGTGCCCTACCTATCCACTTCAAGCGCCGGGGGCGGCCTGGCCATGGTGGTGACGGGGCTGGTGAAGGGGCTTACGGCAGACAGCGCCGGCCGCGTGGCGCTCGGGGCCGGCGCCATTGTCCTCGATGTCATCGCCATGAACGACGGCCGGACGCCTTACAGGAAAATCGAAGACCTCAAGCGGCTCCGGCCCGACATGGTGCTCCTTGCCGGCGGGTTCGACGGCGACAATACCTCTGGGCCCGTGTACCTGGGCGAACTCATCGTCGAGTCCGGCATACATCCCAAGCTCAATCCCGAAGCCAAGCTCGACATCATATATGCCGGAAATATAAATGCCCGCAGCTACGTCGCGCAGGTGCTGGGGAATAGGTTCGAGTACTACACGGTTCCAAATGTAAGGCCGGACGGGAAGCACGAAAACCCGGGCCCGGCGCGCGAGCTGATTCACGACCTCTTCAGAAACCATGTCATGTCGCAGGCCCCCGGTTACGAGCGGCTCAAGTCCTGGGTGTCGGCTCCCGTGCGCCCGACACCGGCCGCTTTCGCGCGTATCCTGGAGGTCGTGTCCGGGGACATCGAAGGCGCCATCATGGCCATCGACATTGGCGGGGCGACGACCGATGTTTATACGGCCAGGGGGGGGAAAGTATTCAGGACAGTGAGCGCCAACCTGGGCATGAGCTACAGCATACGGAACGTGGCCGAGCTGGGAGGTGTGGCGGCCATAAGGCAGATGCATCCTTCCGACCTCACGGACACAGAGCTCTGGAACCACATCGGCAATAAGCATATCGACCCTACGAGACTTCCGGCCTCGGCCGCGGACATGGCCACCGAATGGGCGGTTGCCACCGTTGCCGTGCGCGAGGCAGTGCTCGAACACCTGGACGTCATGCGCACTGAGGCCGGGGAATCGCCCGAAGACCGGATTGACCTGGACATCCTGATCCGCGGGTCCAGGCGCCCCTGGCGCAAGGAGCTCCGCGTGGATGGCAGACCCGACCTCGCGCTCGAAGACTATGACCTCGTGATCGGAAGCGGCGGGATACTCTCTCACTCGCCGCGCGAGGCGGCGGCAATGATACTGCTTGACGCCCTTCAGCCTAACGGTGTCGTGGAGCTGGCCGTTGACAGCGCCTTCATGTTTCCGCACCTGGGTGTTCTCGCCGAGGTGGACGAGAATATTGCGCGAGAGATCTTCCACGAGCTCGGCATCGTGAGACTGGGAACGGTCTATGCCCCCGTGGGCCATGAGGTCGCGGCCGCTCTGCCGGTCAGGGGCAGCACCACTTCGGGAAGAAGCGTTGATGAGAAAGTGGCGGCCGACCAGGTGACCCTGATTCCGCTCTCGGAGGATGAAGAGATCACAGTCTCCTGGGCCGCCGGCGGCGAGAGCGAGACCTTCAGCGCTTCGGGCGGCACCTGCGGGCTCATCGTTGACAACAGAACCCGCCCGATAGGGAAAGGGGCGGAGGCCCTGGTTTCAGGCGACTACGTGCCCCCGGCTTCCGAGATAGGTGCGGACATGGGCGAGCGCGTCGAGAGCGGCGACATCAAGATGGTCCGCGAGCTCGCCATACCGGGGCAGGTTCGCGTCCGCGCCGGCGACAGGGTCCGGACAGATACGATCGTAGCCAGAAGCGTGCGGCAGTTCCTGCGCCCGTTTTTCATAAGCGTGGCCCGTGATCTTGAGGTCGAGCCCGCGGATCTGGACCGGTACCTGGTGAAGCGCATCGGAGATGAGATCAAGGTCGGCGACGTCGTCGCGAAGAGGCCCAGGCGCATGCTCCCGCCCAGAGTCTACAGGTCAGGAGTGCAGGGGCGCATCGAGAAAATCCTCGATAACGGAACACTGGTCGTTCGCGAATCGCCGGAGCTGGCTCGCGAGTATACGAGCGTCAAAGTTGCCGAAGACCTGGGCAGGCCCGCCTGGGAGATCAAGCCTTATGTCCGGGTCGAGCCCGGACAGCATGTGGAGCGGGGCCAGTGGCTGGCCGTGGACTTCCGTGGGGGCGCGCTCAGGTTCAGCGCATCACCCGTCCGGGGCAGGGTGAACCGCATCGACACGAATTTCGGAATGGTCGTCATAGAGCCCCTGCTCGAGGAGCTAGAAATGTACGCCTGGCTCCCGGGGGTGGTGGAAAGCGTCTCCGAGAAGGGTTGTGTCGTCGCGGGCGCCGGCACCGTCGTAAGCGGCGTCTGGGGACTGGGCGGCGAGGCGAGCGGAATACTCACCATGCGCGAACCCGCTCCCGGAAGGGTGGTCGTGCGCCAGTTCGCCGGAGGGGACACTCTGGCCGAGCTGAAGGAGAAGGGTATTGCGGGCCTGGTGACAGGCGGCGTAAACTTGAAGGACATGATCGGGGCGGAGCCGGGCTTTACCGTGGTCGTGCTCGAGGGCTTTGGAGAGAGACTCATGCCGCGCGATATCATTGACATGCTCGAGGCGCATGAGGGGAAACTGGCCCTCGTGGACGGCTCAACGCAGCTTCGAGTCGGAGTCGTGCGGCCGAGGGTGATACTGCCCTCATAGGGCGCCTCATGTGGCCGGCGCAAGAGCGCGTCGTTTGACAGGCGCAAGGGGATGCCCGGTTTGCGATGCAAGGGTATGACTGGTTTCCGAGACGCTGTGCATTTTAAGACCTGACCCCATCTGAGGACCCCATTTGAGGGGAGGGAGGCAATGAAAACTTATCGTGAAGAGCTCTGGTTTGAGACGAGCCGGCGGCGGGAGCTGATCAACATCACCCCGGACGTCCGGGAGTGCGTGAGGAAGAGCGGCGTGACCGAAGGGCTGCTGCTTTGTAATGCCATGCATATAACGGCATCGGTTTTCATAAACGATGATGAGAGCGGCCTGCACTCGGATATCGAGAAGTGGCTCGAGACGCTGGCTCCAGAGAAGCCCCACTCGCAGTATGCGCACAACACTTTTGAGGACAATGCCGACGCGCATCTCAAGCGCAGCGTCATGGGCCGGGAAGTGGTTGTAGCCATAACCGGCGGCGACCTCGACTTCGGGCCCTGGGAGCAGATCTTCTACGGGGAGTTCGACGGCAAGCGCAAGAAGAGAGTCCTGGTCAAAATCATCGGGGAGTAGGCGTGGCTGTGAACGTGCTGTCGCGGCCGTCCCTGTAGACGATCCTCGCGTCTATGGGTTCGGGGAGGAACTCGCCGCACGAGTAGACGCCGAAACCCTCATGTACCATATAGTATCCCACGGGGCTGTAGGCCCTCCAGTGGTCGCCGAATCTCTGGCCGATAAGCGCCGTCAGGGAGCTCCTGCCGCTGCAGCCTTCGGCGGGCGTGTTTCCCCATACCGATATGCGGATGGCGACGAAGAAGACGGCGCTGTCCACCTCGGCGGCCATCGGGTCCCACCAGTCGCACCAGACCTCATGTTCGTAGGCATTTGCGAAGCCATCCCCTTCCGTGATGCAACCGTTTATGCCCATGCAGGCGCCGCGGCGGTATTCGCATGCGAAGCCGGGTTCAGTCTCAGGATTACCTTCAGGCTGTGTGGTGCCGGGGTCCCCGGAGCAGCCTGGGGCGAGGGCGATCGCGAGAGCAAGAAGCGCGAGAGCGCGGGCCGGATGTATTCTACGGGACCTCATACTAGCTCAAGTATAACCATCAGATTGCGCCATGGATGCCCTTTTTATGCGCCCTATTGGGCCGAAGCGCCTGCCCTGTTCGGCCTGTTTGACATAGCGCATTCATTGTGGTATACTGTATTGGCTCGAGGGGCGTTGCTGCCTAATATCTTCAACAGGCGACTTGCGTCATCTCCCGGCATCTAAAGAGGAGAGTTCAAGACAGCGGGTTTTTGGCTGTCAGTAATCGTCCAGTGGGCCCCGTTCTGAGACGGGCCCTGAAAGGAGGTAGCAGTATGACCAGGTTTGCTAGCGCGCTGTTAGCAGCTACCGTGCTCCTGGCCCTGGCGTCAACCGTCATGGGTGCCCCGGGGTGGTGTGGGAATATCTATCCCAACCACGGTACGGTTTACACCACCAACGACAACATCGCCGTGTATGCTCAGGTCTGGAAGGAAGGATACACGCCGGGCGCGGGCGCGGGAGACAGCCTTGAGGCCTTCCTGAATTACCGTTGCGCTGGCGACGCCGCCTTCACCGAAGTTCAGATGACCTACAATGTCGACGTGGGCAACAACGACGAGTACACGGGGACTATTCCCCAGGGTCACGGCTGCGACACGGTGGAGTTTTACGTCCGCTTCCTCGACACGACCGACAGCACCGAGTGCTACGGGCAGGATCAGGACCTGAACATGCCCAATTTCTTCCTGCCAATCACGCTCGTGACGGCACAGGATGTCACCGTGACATTCCACATGTGTCTCCCGACAGGCTTCTCCACAGTCGGGGATGTGTGTGTGACGGGCGGACCGCCGGAGCTTACCGGCTGGGGCATCGGAGTTACCATGGTTCAGACCTGTCCTTCCCTGAGTCCGAACCTCTACCAGGCGGACGTACTATTCCCGGCCGGCAGCAATCCTTTCGTCGAGTACAAGTATCGTAAGGATGACTGCGTCAACTGGGAGAGCACCGGAAATCACAGTTTCTTCATCGACGATTCCGGCAGCCTGCAGGACCTCGCGGTCGACGGCTGGGAGTATAACACTCCTGATTGTCCCGACTGCCCGACGGCGAACGAGCCCGTCCGGTGGGGTACCATCAAGGCCCTGTACAAGTAGCGCTTTTTTGCAGCAAGGGGCACCTCCGGGTGCCCCTTTTTTTTGTGCTCACCGGAAACAGGCGTCCTTTGGGCAGGTACGTGCATCAAACGCTTTGCTCAAGCCGGGCCTGTGCTAAGCTCATACCAGACATGTCCGATTCCCTATGATGCTGACTACACCTCGGGTTTTCTGGCCCAGAGTAACTGCGCCCACGGGGTCATCCACAATAACTCGGGGCACTTGCGCGTTAAGGTGAATCCGTGCAGCGTCCGCGTTGAGATATTTGACTGCCGGGGCCGCCTCAGGGCCGGCGAATACCGTGAAACCTGCACGCTGACCCTGCTTCGCTGACTCCTCAGGGCACGTTTTTCCCACCGGACACAGGCATGTTTCTTGCGAACTAACGTGACGTGAGAAGTGCCAGTTGAATAGATGGTTCCGAGAGATCGGAAAAACAAGGGGTAGAGCACAGTTGATCTGGCTTCCTGCAGTAATTGTGGAGACCGGGCCCATGAGAGGCCGTAGCGGGGAGCCATTGCAGTTTGCAACTCGGGCGGTTGCTAAAAGCATTTAGGGCCGACCGGATTTGCTGTGTTCAGTTGGGATCCATCGTCAATGAGTCCCAGGCGTCAGTAAGCACCCCGGATAATGGGAACTTTAAGAAGGAGGGAGCGTTAATGAAACGGCTCATGCTTGCAGTGGTTGTTGCCGTCATCGCTTTCTCGGTGCCCGCCTCAGCGAGGATCTGGCAAATCAGCCCGGACGGTACGGGTGATGCGCCTACGATCAAAGCGGGTGTCGATTCAGCGGCCGCCGGTGACATTCTGCTACTGGCTGATGGGGTTTTCACGGGTAGTGGAAACACCGACATCAGCTTCATTGGCAAAGAGATTATCATCAGCTCGGCCAGCGGCAATCCATTCGATTGTGTAATAGATTGCCAGGGCAGCGGCAGTAACTACAGCCGGGGATTCCTCTTCTACTCATCGGAGGGACCCGGTTCGGTTCTCGAAGGCCTGACCATCGCGAACGGTTACGGCTACGAGGGTGGCGGTATCTGGTGTTGGAGAGCATCACCTACCATCTATAACTGCATCATCGCCGGCAACGTGGCTACCCACGCCGGCGGCGGGCTCTATTGCGGCGGCGGTTCGCAGCCCGCGGTTACGAATGTGACCTTCTTTGAAAACGCGAGCGTTTTGGGCGGCTCGGTGTACGCGACCGACGATTCGGACGCCGAGATCCGTAACACCATTATCTCGTACACGCTGGGCGGTGCGGCCGTGAGCGTCGGCGACGCGTACAGCATTCCCGAATTCCATTGCTGTGACATCTATGGCAACGCCGACGGCGACTGGACCGGATCGATCGAGAACCAGCTCGGCGTCAACGGCAACATGTGCCTTGACCCCGTGTTCTGTCTTGATGACAATCCCGGCGAGCCGTACACTATCGCCAGCTGCTCGCCCTGTTCCGGCATCAACCACCCCGACTGCGGGTTGGTCGGCGCGGCGGACGTCGGCTGCGAGAGCGCCAGCGTTCCCATCGAAGCGGTGGTCGAGATCGCTCCGAGCACGCTTAACTTAGGCAGCCGCGGCCGCTACATCACTTGCTATATCGAGCTCGCCGGCGGGCTTGACCCCGCAAATATCGACATAGCGAGCGTGATGTTCGAAGATGCCGTGGGTGCCGAAGCCTCGCCCTTCGAGGTCGGGGACTGGGACGACGACGGCACGCCTGATCTCATGGTCAAGTTCTCGAGACGGGATGTCCTTGATCTCTTCGACGAGATAGGCGAGATCGAAGCTGTGATCTCGGGCCTCGTCGACGGCCAGTACTTCGCGGGTACGGACATGATACGGATCATGGGCAAGGCCGCGAAAAAGATGTCCAACCCCGATGTGGTCATCGACATAGTCGCAATCAACCCGCCGGGAATCTTCACGTCGGGTTCTGATGCGATGATCGAGTACAATCTGCCGGAAGCGGGTTTCGCCAAGCTCACCATCTTCGACGTAACGGGTCGAGTGGTTACCACGCTGGTGGACGAATCGTGCGCGGCCGGCACGTTCGCCGTCGGCTGGGACGGGCGTGACCAGCACGGCGCTAAGGTAGCAAGCGGTGTTTACTTCGCCAATCTTGAGACTCCGAAAGAAGCGGTGACCGGGAAGATTATGGTTGTGAGATAGTAGGTTGGTGGAGACAGGGGCAGCCCGACGGGCTGCCCCTTCTTTTTTTGCCCTTCTCTGTGACGCCGGCAGGCCGTCCTAACTGGACGTGTCGCGCAGGTCCTGCCTCATCGCTCCATCGCTGTAAATGAACCTGTCTCCTCGGAATTTGGGACAGGCATACGTGGTCTCGATGCCGTCTTCCTGAGCCTGCTCTATGGCTTTCACATAGCGGTACTCGTTTCCGCCCGCATGAGTGGGTATCACCACTTTGGGCGAGAGCTTGTCGAGAGTATAGTAAGTCCCCTCTCTGAGGGCGTCCTGATTGTGGGCGTGGCAACCGGTGACGTTGACGAAGGCCATATCGATCTCCGGGCCGAGGCCCGCGAGGTAGTCGATCTCGTCGAGATAACCCTGTTTCTCGCCTTCTGCCCAGCCGGCGTGGTCACCGGCATGGTAGATAGTCAAACCGTCCACTTCTACCAGGAAACCGACGCCGGCGTCATTGGCCCTTATGGTCCAGATCTTGATGTCACCGACCCCGGTGGACTCGCGAGGGCCGATGTACTCGTATTCGGGCCCGTTGTATCTGGTCTGTCTGTACTGAGGCGTGACCTCCGGCTGGAAGCCGTAGACATACCTGATGCGGTCGACCTGGCTCTCCCAGTCGAATATGGTCGTGTCGAAATGGTCCCGGTGTTCATGTGTCACGAAGACCGTCACGTTGAGGTCCTCGATCTCAGCTGCGTCTATATGGCCGTTGGCCAGGCACGGGTCCGCGGGGTCGCCGCCCCGGTTCCAGTAGTCGAAGATGAGCAAGTGATTCCGGGTCTTCACCGCCCAGCCGCAGTGGCCCGTGTACCACAGGATGGCCTCGCCCTCATCGAGCCTGTCGCCGAGCAGCTGGCAGTAACCGAAGTTCTCGACTCTCCTGTTAGACTCGGCGCCCCTGGCCGCCAGGAGCTCGGCGACGTCTCTGTGGCCGTATCTCGTGGCCAGGTCGAGCGCCGTGTAGCCCTCGGCGTTCCTGTCGCTCATGCTGCTGCCGTTGGCCAGAAGCATACCGACAATCTCGCTATTCCCCGCCGTCGCCGCCTGCTGGAGCGGGGTCATGCCGAAATATGGATCCTTGCCGTTCAGGGCGGCGCCCTCCTTGATGAGTATACCTGACATCTCCGCGTTCCCCTCCCGGACCGCAACATCGAGGGCGGAGATGCCGTTCTCATCTTCAGCGTTTACGTCCGCGCCTCTTCTGATGAGAGTCTCCACGATTTCACGGTCGCCGTTCCTGACGGCGTATTGAAGCGCGCTATGGCCCGATGCCCAGCCGCCGTTCGGGTCGGCTCCGTTGTCCAGGAGGAAGGTGACCATTTCCGCGTTCTGGCTGTCGATCGCCGCAATCAAGGGGGGTGGGGCCTCTTCGGTCTTGGCGTTGGGGTCGGCGCCCATGGAGATGAGGGCCTTTACCGTCTCGAGGTTCCCGCCTCTCGCCGCCATATGGAGAGGCGACTGCCAGTCGCTCCAGATGTCGATACTCGCGCCTGCATCTACCAGCACGACGAGCACTTCGGTGTGTCCCCCGACGGCCGCCAGCAGAACCGGGGTGTACCCGTACTGGTTCTGGAGGTTCAGTTCGGAGCCCTCTGCGATGAGGTATTCGACCACGTCCAGGTGGCCGCCATATGCGGCGCCGTGAAGGGCGTTGCTGCCGTTTAGTTTCAGGGCGTGGACGTCCGCGCCGAGTTCGACAAGTCTCCTGGCGATGTCCAGGTGGCCATTGTATGTAGCCCAGTGAAATGGCGTCGCCAGGTTGTCGTCGGCGGCGAGCGGGTCGGCGCCCTCTGTGATGAGGAACTCTATGACGTCGAGATGTCCCCCCAGGGCCGCGACTGCGAGCGGCGTGGTGTTCTCATTGTCCCCGGCGTCGACTTCCGCGCCCGCTGCCACGAGTACCTCCACCACATCGAGCATGCCGGCCTGGGAAGCCGTATGCAGCGGCGTGACTCCGGCGGCGTTCCTGGCTCCCAGCAGGTCGCCGTCTGCCTTAAGAAGCCGCGTTACCGTTTGCGTATCGCCGGCCCCGGCAGCCGCGTGGAACGCGTCGATGGACTCGCGGTCGGAGCTTCCGGCGGTGAGGGCCAGCACCAGCGGAATTGCGATTACGAGCAACACGAGATGAAACGTGCCAATTACCGTCTTCGGCAGCATGGCCTTCATAGGAACCTCCCTCTTTCGGGTTACATGGTTATGAAATTCATGACGTACTTATGGAAGCCGGGTACAAGGGTAAGCAATGTGAAGGATCGACATACAGGCGTTCTGCTTCGCCCGTCAATTGGACTGTATGAAGGGCCCCTGAGGCCGTCAAGGGGCATTTTCGGTGGGATCGGCGAATGCCTGAACGGGATGGGGGCCGGCCGCGGGGCCAATCTCCATTCTGGCGGATATGGAAGAGCCCGCCTGGGGGCGGGCTTCTCCAAACGTTTGCGCTTTGATTAGAACAGGATTAACGCCTTTCACTCCGGCCAACTCACTTGCGGCACTTCTTGCAGAGGCTTCCCCCGAACAGGACCAGGAGTCCAAGGAGGTACCCGAAGTTGTACCAGTTGCCGTTGTTATGAACTTCGTAGAAGTGAACGCCGCCGGCGAAAAACGAAATGACGAACGTCACCGGCGATATGAGGCCGTGCCAGAGGCCCCGCCAGAATCCGGCCACCTTGCCGTCATAGTCGTCGACATCTTCCGACATGCTGGGGCCCGCCGCGCATCCCAACGCGAAGACGAGGGCAAGGCAACATGAGATGTACAGCAACTTTCTTGTCATGTTCTGTCTCCTGATTGAGTGGTTGGAATTATACATGAAGAGGGGGCGGTAGTTCAAGCCTGATACTTGTACTTGCGGTTGAACCGCCGCCAGGACTGTGGTAAGCTTATAAGTGACAGGCTTCAAGCCGTATTGGATCGCAACGTTCCAGGAGGAGGCGAACATGCGCGGAGTGTTACTGACAGTATTTGTGACAGTTCTTCTGGTCCTGGCCGCCGGGCTTCCGGCGCCCGCGACGGCGGAAGATGAAACCGGAGAGGCGTGCTATGTCGACATAGAGGCGCTTCAGAGGCGCGCACAGGAAGAAGGTTGGACCTACACGGTCGGGGAGAACCCGGCCACAAGGTATCCGCTCGAGGATCTCTGCGGTCTCCGCGTGCCGCCCGACTGGCGCGGGCTGGCGCGCTCCATGGACGCTCCGGCGCGCCTGGATCTTCCGGCCTCTTATAACTGGTGCGACCAGGGTATATGCACGCCCGTAAAGAACCAGGGCTCCTGCGGCAGCTGCTGGGCTTTCGGCACAGTCGGGCCCCTCGAGCTCAATATCAAGTGGAAGGACGGCCAGGAGGTTGATCTCTCGGAGCAGTGGCTGGTCAGCTGCAACCAGGATGACTGGGGGTGCGGAGGCGGCTGGTGGGCGCACGACTATCACCAGTTCGCGACCGACCCATGCGGCGGTACGGGGACGGTCGACGAAGCCGACTTCCCTTACAGCGCAACCGACGAGGCATGCAACTGCCCATATCCTCATGAATATCTCATAACCGGCTGGGCCTATGTCGACGATACCGTGGACATCCCCAGCATCGCTTCCATCAAGCAGGCCCTGTTGGATTACGGCCCCCTGTCGGTAGCCTGCTGCGTCAACTCCGAATTCCAGGCTTACACGGGCGGGGTCTTCAACGGGCCCACGTGCTCGGACATAAACCACGGCGTAACGCTGGTCGGATGGGATGACAGCCAGGGAACCAGCGGGGTGTGGATCATCCGGAACTCCTGGGGCCCGGGCTGGGGCGAGGACGGTTACATGTTTATCGAGTACGGCGTCTGTGACATGTGTTACGGCGCGGCTTACGTGGAGTACGAGGGAACGTCGGGCATCAACATATCGCTTCCGGGCGGCCTGCCGGCGGCCGTGGAACCGGGCGTCGCGACCGACATAGACGTCCGGATCGAGGCCGTCAACGACACCTATGTCGCGGGTTCGGCCACGCTTCACTACCGCTACGGTGGCGGCGCGTTCCTCACCTCAACGCTCGTGCACGTTACGGGCGATCTTTTCAGGGCGACGCTTCCTGCGGCCTCCTGTGGCGACAGCCCCGAGTTTTATTTCAGCGCGGAAGGCGTTTCGGCGGGCGCGGTATACGAGCCTAAATACGCACCGGCGGATTTCTACACGGCGCTCGTGGGTGAGCTCACGGGCGTGTTTGACGATGACTTCGAGACCGACCGCGGCTGGACGGTTCAAAACGACGGCGCCCTCACAGACGGCGCATGGGACAGGGGCGCACCGGTGGGGGGCGGCGACCGCGGCGACCCGGCTACCGACTTCGACGGGTCGGGACAGTGCTATCTCACGGACAATGTCGACGACAACTCGGATGTGGACGGCGGCACGACCTGGCTCATATCCCCGGCGCTCGACGCCACCGGCGGCAGCGACGCCAGGGTAACTTATGCCCTCTGGTACACCAATAACGCCGGCGCCGAACCCAATCTCGATATCTTCATAGTTTACGTGTCCGACGATGACGGCATGACCTGGGCGCCAGTCGATACGGTGGGGCCTGTGTCCTCGTCGGGTTGGAAGCAAGGCGTCTTCATGGTGGGCGATTACGTGGGCGTCACCGGCCAGGTAAGGGTGCGCTTCGAGGCATCGGACCTGGGCGGGGGTTCCGTGGTCGAGGCGGGAATCGACGACTTCCATCTCGAGACATTCGCCTGCGGACCTGCCGGGCCGGATCCCGACGAGTCCTATGTAACGCTCACGGCGGAGAGCGGGGCCGGTCTTGCCACGTGTCCGGACGGTGACGGCGGGGCCTATGAGCACGTCCGCGTCACGGTGCGTGACGCTTCCGGCACGCCCCTGCCGGGCCTCGCGGCCGGGGAATTCGACGTTGACCTTATGCCCGCGGGCCCTACTCAATTCTACGATACCTTCTCAATGAATGCCGCGGCGGTCGACGCCGAGACCGATGCCGCCGGGGAGATCCGCTTCATGCTTACCAGTGCGACTTCTATTTACGGCGACGTCGAAATCCGGGTAACAGTCTCGGGAACTCCCATCAACGATCTGGACATCCTGCCGTGTAACACTTTCGATATTGACCTCGACGGCGCGGTTGACGCCGCCGATTTCGGCATGTTCGCGCAGCAGTATCTTACCGCGAACCAGCAGAGTGATTTCGATTATAGCGGGACGGTGGACGCGCCGGACTTCGCCATGTTTGCCGATCACTATCTCCACGGGATCAATCCGGTGGCGGGTGGCGAGACCCTGGAACTCCTGGCGGCGAGGCTCTTCAGGTTCGGGCCGGTCTATCCCAACCCGTTCAGCGACATGGCCACGATATCCTACTCCATACCGACGGCACGGCATATCAGGCTCACCGTGCACGATGTCCGGGGACGGCTGGTCAGGACCGTCACAGACCGCGCCCAGGCTGCCGGTACCCATGCAGCCCACTGGGACGGGCGTGACGATTACGGTTCTGAGGCTGCGTCGGGGTTCTACTATGTGCGTTTCGAATCCAGTGGCCAGGTGAGCACGAGCCCCGTTATTCTCTTGAAGTAGAGGTCATGCAGTTTTTCTCTGGAGCCCGGGGGGGGGACGGCCTTCCCGGGCTCTCTTCATTGTGCGCATGCCGCCGCCCGGCGGCCGCTCCGGCTAATCGCTTAACCCATCCAGCTTTACCTTAAGGGCGGCGCTCCGGATTGCCGATAGATGATTGGGAAAGACTTTGTGGATATTTGCATACTTTATTGCGCTCAAGGAGAAAAAACCGTGAAGACAAGAAGACTGAAGTCACGCCTTGCTGCGGGGTTGTGCCTCGTTCTGGCCGCGGCTGCATTCCTCGTTTTGCCTGCGCCGACGCGCGCGGATGGCCCCCAGCCCAGGTTCGTATGGGCGTGGCCGCCGCTAGCCGGCGAGGGTCCCGCCCGGACGGGTTTTGTACCTATCGCATTCGACCTGTCGCATCTCGTTCCCAAGATGCCCCCGGGCAGCATGCCCCTGCCGCCCGTGCGTTTCGACTGGCGGGAGCTCGGGAAGATATCACCGGTCAAGAACCAGTCTTCATGCGGCTCATGCTACTCTTTCGCGTCCCTCGGAAACTTCGAGGCGCGCCTGCTCATAGACGGCGAGCCCCTGTCCAATCTGTCGGAGAACAATGTGAAGGAATGCGAGTGGTGGGAGGCAAACGGCTACGCCGGAAGCTGCAATGGCGGCAACTACGAGCGCGTGGCGCATTACCTTTCGACCAACGGCACGGTGCTGGAAACCTGCGATCCCTATGTGGCAAGCGACGTGACCTGCAAGGGCACCTGCCCCTACGCCATGACCCTGCTGGGCTGGAGCGCGGTGTCAGGTGACGTCATTCCGTCTCCGAGCATAATAAAGGGCTATCTCCAGAACCACGGGCCTCTCTACACGTCGCTATACGCGGGTAACGGCGACGCCTGGAACACCGAGTTCAACGCCTATGACGGCTCCTACACCATGCGCTACACGGGCTCGGAAGCCACCAACCACGCCGTCCTCATCGTGGGCTGGGATGACACGCTGTCCCACGCCGGCGGCCAGGGCGCCTGGATCGTGAAGAACAGCTGGGGGACCTCCTGGGGCGGAACCTGCGGCTACGGAACCGAAGGCGGCTATTTCACTATCGCCTACGGTTCGGGAAGCATAGGCAAGTTCACATCTTACATGTCGGAGTGGCAGCCCTATGACCCCGACGAGCAGCTTCTCTATCACGATGAGGCCGGTTTCTTCGGGACGGCCATGGGCTACGGGGGCACCACGGGCTGGTCCATGTGCAAATACGTTCCCGGCGACAATATCGAAATCAAGCGGGTCGAGTTCTGGACGACGGATGCGACTTCGGACGTTGACGTCTACATATACGATGACTTCAACGGGAGCAGCCTCTCTAACCTGCTGGCCAGCGAACTCAACCGGGGTTATGACGAGTATGGCTACCACTCGGTCGAGCTCACGACGCCGCTGTCGGTGAGCGCCGGCAATGCCATTTACGCCGTCGTCAAGATGACCAACTTCACTTACACATATCCCATCGCCATCGACTCTTACGGGACGCCGACGCCCAACTCCTGCTACATCAGTTCCTCGGGGAGCAGCTGGACGGACATAAAGAGCGTGGGAGGGTGCGGGAGCTGCGACACGGGCGTAAGGCTCAGGGCCGAAGTAATCACGGTGAATCGCACCTGGCGCGTGCCAGCCGACGCCCCGACGATCGGGGCCGCCCTGGACTCGGCGGCTGCAGGCGACACGGTCCTGGTCGAAGCCGGCACCTATAACGAGGGCGGGCTCGTAGTTGACAAGAATCTCGTCATCATGAGCGAAGACGGCCCGGCCGCCACGATCATAGACGCCCAGAACACCCGGACGTCAGTGTTCACATTGAACGCGGTGGCGAGCAATGCGCGTATCGAGGGTTTCACCGTAAGGCGCGCGCAGAGCCCCACCAGCGGCGGCGGCATTTACATGTTCGGCTCGGCGGCGACCATCGCCAATTGCGTGGTGGCCGATAACTCGATTGTCGCCGGTGGCGGTATAAGCGTCGTCAACTCATCGCCGGCCATCGAAAACTGCACTATTTACAACAACACGGCCCTCGGCGGTATCTACTATGACGCCGCCAGCGGCGGCAGCGTGACCGGCTGCATAATCGCGAACACCAATTCGGGAAGCGGCCTCTACTGCACAATGAGCGCAGATCCCCAGGTCTCATGTACGGATCTTTACGGCAATGACGGAGGAGACGCCGTGTGCGGCACGGACGCAGGAAACAACTTCTCGACGGAGCCGCGCCTCTGCGATCCGGCGGGCGGCTCTTATTACCTGCAGCCCACTTCTCCCTGCGCGAAACGCCAGATACCGAGCCTCGTAGGAGCGCTCGACATCGGTTGCGGGCTCGGTGAGCACAGGACCCAGGAAGTCATGCCGCCCGGCATGAACCCCGTGGGTGCCAATGCGGGCATCACGCTCGGGCTCCGCGCGGAAGCGGAAGGCGGGCCGGCTTCAGGAGGCGCGATCGAGATCGTGTACTCGGTGCCGGTGCCGGGAAGGGTGCTGATCACTATTCACGACGTGCTCGGCCGCTCGGCGAGAGTGCTGGTGGACGGCGAGGTCGGCTCCGGGAGCCACTCGGTATCCTGGGACGGCACCGCCGTCAGGGGAGTCGGCGTGGCCTCCGGCGTGTATTTCGCGCGCATGGTCTACGGCAACGAAGTCAAGACGCTTCGCATCGTCCTCGTGAAGTAGGCGGGCGCGGGCGGAGCGCCAGAAGGCTCTAGAGGATGAGGGCGTAGCCGAGCTTCGCGAAGAAGGTGCGCCCCGTCTGAGTCAGGGCGTAGTGCTCGTTCCCCTCATAGATGTCCGAGTAGCCCAGGAAGAACACTGTCTGCGGGTTTATCTTGTATGAAAACAGCAGCTGCGTGAACAACCCCTCTTCTTTGGAGTCCCGTTCCTCTATGTAGAGGTTGGTGTTGTAGTCATAGTTGGCGTATTGGACCACCGCGCGCAGGAAGGTCCGCCTGTTGAACTGGTAGACAAGCCTCAGGTAGTCCTGAACTGCCGTGTAGAGTCTGCCGCCCTCAACATCCAGGCGTTCGTAAGTGTGTTCGAACTGGATCTCGAGGTGAAGACCCAGCTTGAGGTTGACTATGGGCTCCAGGGTCAGCCCCTCGCCGGGCCTGGAGTTCACGTAATCGATCTTGTCTCCGACCGTGCCCCAGGCCATCACGAATACTGAACTCGTCATCCACAGGCCGCCCTCATAATAGAGCCGGGCTATTTCGTAGTTCTCGCCTTCGTACCGGTTCTCGCCGATGTAAGTGTTGAGGTTCACGAAAGCCTCTTTCGGGCCGTTATAGTCGAGCCAGGCAGAGAGCCCCTTCTGGATGAGCTCCTGCGCCGTAGTCTCTTCGTACTGGTAGCTGCCTCCGAGGTTGAGCATTGTCCACCAGCTGCCGCCCTCGCGGTTAAAGGTATAGCCGAGACCGGCCTCCCCGAAGTTGTAGTCCACCTGGGGTCTGTAGCCGAGGTCGGCGCGGATGCCGCGCTCGAGCCTGCGCATCATCGCGTACCAGTCGAGAGTGCTCGTGTTGTGGAAGTAGTGTATGTCCAGCCCGCTTCCCCGGAACCTGCCCGTGGGCTGCTCCTCATCTACGGCCAGCGAGTCGGGATAGCGGGTCTCGGTTCCCAGAAGCTGAACCTGCACCCTGTCCTTCTGCGTGATGCGGAAGTTGCCGTCGACGCTCGCGAGGCGGTTATAGTAGTCCTCGCCCTCTCTGTCGGTTATGAAGAAGCCCAGCGAAGCTGATGGGTTAAAGTCGCGGCGGTAACGGAGGACGGTGCCGACTGAGTTCCCCGGCACTGACGCGCTCGAGGAGTAGTATGCGGAGGGGAAGAGGAAGTTGGTCACGGCGTCCTCCACGGTGAAGAAACCAATGATGTTCTGGCCCTCCTTGCCGGTCACCTTGATTCCCCAGTCCGGGTCCGCGAGCGTGCGCGTATACACAATTCCCAGGCGCGAGTTGAACATGTCCATGCCCTCGAGGAAGAAGGGCCTTCTCTCGGGGTAGTAAAGCGCGTACTGCGTGTTGACGTCCATCTGGGGTGCGTCCGCCTCGACCTGCGAGAAGTCTGGGTTCAGCGCACCGCAGAGCGTGAGATTGGGGGTGAAACCCCACGTGCCCGTGAGACCAAACTCGACGACGTTACCGACGTCTTCGAAATCGCCCTGCGGGATATCCTCTTCCCCCTGGCGGGCCTGGCCCCTGGTGGCGGTTACCGTCGGGTCAAACTCCAGGCTGCGGCCCGGCTTCGCCCCCGCGAAACCTATGATCTTTTCGGCCTGGCAGAGGTAGCAGTTGTTGTTCCTGTCCCTGGGGAAGAGGCCGATGTGATGGCGCACTTCCCTGGGGTAGCTTCTTATGGCGTCTATGCCCCATATCTGGTCCTCGCTGCTCCGCTGGAACCTGAGGGCCCGGAAGGGTATTGTCATTTCGACGAAATAGCCCTCCTCATTGATCTTCCCGCCGGAGTCCCATATGGCGTCGAACGCGCATCCCCCGCCGCCCTCGTTCTCGATCTCGTCGGCCTGCACGCCGAGCGGATTACAGATGAAGAGGTAGGACCTGCGCTCGTCATTGAAGGTGTCCAGGTTGATGACCACCCAGTCATCGTCCCAGAGGCGGTCCCTGTCGGTGAGCCTCGCCCGAATGAGGGAAGGTGCGGGGTCATAGGCCCGGAAGGCCACGTAGAGATTGGATTCATCGTATGCGAGCAGGACGTCGGTTCGGACGGGCGGGGGAATGTTCTCGCCGGGTCTTACCTCATAGGCGAGAGGGAGGACGAGGGCCTCGTCCCAGCACGCCTCATCGAGCAAGCCGTCTGCCCGGACCTCGCACTCCACCCTGGGAATGCGGTGGGGCGTTTTCGCCTCTCCTCCCGCTGGCGCGTCCTGGCCGCGGCACGGCGCGGCGAGAGCGCCTGCAATCAACGCCGCGAGTAATGCCGCGATTTTGTGTGCTGGAGTTACTCGCACATGCACTGAATACTCCCGTTTGGAGCAATTGGATTGAGACCGGGCAACAATATGGATGACAATACAAAGAAGAACTAACAGGGAATCTCAGCCGCGCTTCATCGCTCGCACTATATCGGCGCCGCCGAATTCTGTCAAGCCCCGGCCGTTCCGGGGGCCCGGTCCTTGATCTCGGCGGTTTCGGCGATAACGGCCGCGCCAACCGAGTCACCCCAGACATTGACCGTGGTCCGGCAGCGGTCCAGGAACCAGTCGATGGCCCATATGAGACCTATGCCCTCGAGCGGCAGGCCCACGGCCGATAAGACGAACACCATTGTCACCGTGCCCGCATGCGGTATGCCCGCCGCGCCGATCGACGCGAGCGTCGCAGTGAGGAAGATGACTATCTGATGGCCCATCGTAAGATCGATGCCGTATATCTGCGCGATGAAGATGGCCGCCACGGCCTCATACAGCGCGGTTCCGTCCATGTTTATGGTGGCGCCGAGGGGCAGCACGAAGGAGGCCGCCCTGGAGTCCACATGATTGCGGTCGACGACGCACTCCATCGTTACCGGCAGCGTCACCGATGACGACGCGGTCGTGAATGCGGTCGCCAGCGATTGGATCATGTTGACGAAATACGTAAATGGGTTCTTCTTCGCGAAGACTTTCAAGATGAAAGGGAGCACGAAGACGGCGTGTATCAGCAGGCCGATGATCACGGTGGCAGCGTAGAGGCCCAGGCCTGAAGCGAGCTGACCCAGCGTCTCGCGGTGCTCCGCGACTATTCCGCCGATGAGGGCGAGAATGCCGATAGGGGCGAAATAGAGTATCAACTCGACGATCTTCATTGTCACGGCGTTGAGGCTTGCGAAGAAGGCGATGAGCGGCTTGCCCCTCTCACCTATGGTGGTGAGCACGGCGCCGAAAATGAGCGAGACGACTATCAGCGGCAGCACCCGTCCCTCGGCCGCCGCCGCCACGATATTGTCCGGCACCAGGCTCACGAGCACATCTATCAGGGTCTTGGATTCGCTCTCAGCCACGAGGTCGGGAACATAGCTTCCGAAGGTCTCGACCCCCGCGCCGGGCCGGATTAAGTTGACTAGTATGATTCCGATCACAACCGAAGCGCCCGTCGTGACCAGGTAGTAGAGGAGCGTCTTGCCGGCCGTGCGCCCCAGCTTGCGTATGTCACCCAGCGATGTCACCCCGACTATCATCGAGGCGATGATGAGTGGAACCACGATCATCTTGAGGGCATTGAGGAAAATGGTTCCCAGGAACCTGGTTTTTAATAAGACCTCGGGAGCGAAGTAGCCGCCCGCGACGCCGATGACGCCGCCGAGTACCATGCCCGTCAGAATGAGATTGCCGGTTCTCTTGTTCATCTGATCCCCTCTCGCCTGTATACGGTGGCAGAGTATAGAGGCTCGGGCGCTCGAGGGCAACCCCAAACCCGGAACCTCGTGGCTCGCCACTTTTGTATTGAAGCCTTCTTTCCCAGGTGTGATATTGGGCTTAAGGGAGAGAGGACGCACAATGCTTGAAAAGAGACGGCTGGGAAGGACCGGCCTCGAAGTATCTTGCCTGGGTTTCGGGGGCATTCCTATTCAGCGCGTGACTGAAGCGAAGGCTGTCGAGGTCGTCAACGAGGCCATCGATCTGGGCATCGACTTCATCGATACGGCCCACGGCTATGGTGACAGCGAGAAGAAGATCGGGGCCGCGCTCGCCGGCCGCGATGCCCCTGTCGTGCTCGCCTCCAAGACACCCAAACGCAATCCCGAAGGCGTCAGGGACGACTTCAACCAGAGCCTCTCGCGGCTCGGGGTGGACTATATAGACATCTACCAGTTTCACTGCGTCAACAAGGACGAGGACTATGACAGCCTGACGGCTGAGGGCGGCGGGCTCGACGTCCTGGAGGGCATGAGGAGGGAAGGGCGGCTCGGTTTCATAGGCATCACCAGCCATCATCTCAACATATTCAAACGCGCCCTTCTCGACGACCGCTTCGATACCATACAGGCGCTCTACAATTTCTTAGAGCCCGAGGCCGGAGATGAAGTCATACCCATGGCGATCGAAAGAGATGTCGGAATTATCGCCATGAAGCCGCTGGCCGGCGGCGTGATAACCGACTGCGACATCGCCATCAGACATGCGCTGCTCATTCCGCAGGCCGTCGTAATCCCGGGCGTCGGATCGGTTGACGAAGTTAGACTCAATGTCAGGGCGGCCGGGGGCGCGCGCGGCCTCTCGTCAGAAGACCTGGCGCACATAGAAGAGGTCAGGCGGGACGCCGGAAGCCTCTACTGCCGCAGGTGCGACTACTGCCAGCCGTGCGAAAGCAAGATCCCCATATCTCTCCTGCTCCACGTGCGGACCATAAGGGAGCGCATCGGAGATGCGCAAATGCAGCAGAGTGTCTTCAAGGATGTCCTCGAGAGGGCCCGGAGCTGCACCGAATGCGGGAGCTGCGAGGAGAGATGTCCATTTGAACTACCCGTAAGGGATCTCGTGAAGAACGCCAGGGAGTTCTTAGAGGGCGTCCTCGAATAGGGCGGGCATCGTATGAAAGCGATTTGTTTACACTCGGGGGGGCTGGATAGCAGCCTCGCCATACTCCTTATCAAAGAGCAGGGCATAGAGCCCATAGCCGCGCATTTCGTTTCTCCCTTCTGGGGAAGGGAGGGGAGGTCCCCCTCGGAGGTTACGGCCGAGGCCATGGGAGTCCGCCACCTGGCCGTTCCCATGGGCGACGATTACCTCGATATCATCCGGAACCCGGCGCACGGTTACGGCAAGAACGCCAATCCCTGCATCGATTGCCATCTGCACATGATAAGGAAAGCCGGAGACCTCATGGCCGAGCTCGGCGCCTCGTTCGTCGCGACCGGGGAGGTGCTCGGCCAGCGTCCCATGTCGCAGCGCCCGGACGCCCTGCGCAGGATAGATAAACTGTGCGGGCTCGAGGGGCTGCTCCTCCGGCCGCTTTCGGCCAGGCTCCTGCCCGAGACGATTCCCGAGAAGGAGGGCTGGGTGGACCGTGAGAAGCTCATGGCGATAAGCGGCAGGTCGCGCGCCGAGCAGATGAAGCTGGCGCGGGAGAAGAATCTCACGGGTTATTCCACGCCCGCCGGGGGATGCCTCCTGACCGACCCCGGCTATTCCCGGCGTATCCGTGACCTTATCGACCATGACGATCTCACCATGACGCAGGCGGAGCGGCTGCGGCTCGGCCGGCATTTCCGGCTGCCGGGGGGTTCGAAGCTTGTAATCGGCAGGAACGAAGAGGACAATGACAGCCTCCACTCATCGAGGCGCGAGGGCGATATCGAAATCATAACGACGGCATGTCCGGGGCCGACCGCATTGCTTTTGGGGCCCGGCGCTGCAGCCGAGATCCTGCTCGCCGCCTCAATGGTGGCGAGGTACGCCGACGACAAGACGAACCCGAACATAGGCATGGAGGTCGTGGGCGTGGGCGATACTTACGGCATCGAGGTCGAACGGATGAGCCCCGAGGCCGTCGCGGAGCTCATGATATGACGGCGCGCGCGAAGAGCCCGGGCGGGACGGCCGGCCTCACATCCGACCTCATGGCCGACATGGCCCGTTACATCCGCTCGCGCGGCGGCGCCGGCTATCTCGTGGGAGGCGCAGTGCGGGACGCTCTCCTCGGCCGGGCTTTTGAGAATATCGATGTCGCCCTGAAGGACCTTAACCCCCCCGACCTGGCCGGGTTTCTTGAGACGCACCGCGGCTTCGCAAGGCCCGTCGTTTTCAAGAGGTCCGGCACCGTTTTCACCCGCGGCGCCGGGGTGGAGGTGGAGATATCTCCTCTACGGGGCGACCCTGCGCGGGACGCCCTCGAGCGGGACTTCACGGTGAACTGCCTGTATGTGAAACTCAAGGCGGGGCCGGGCCGCATAACGCGCTCGGCGGTGCTCGACCCCACGGGAAGGGGGCTGGCCGACCTCTCGGCGAACAGGCTGATCGCCTACCCCGATTCCTTCAGTCCTTTCGCGGCGGATCCGGTGAGACTTCTGCGGGCGGTGCGCTTCCGGGCCACGCTGGGGTTTTCGATAGCGGGCCCCCTCAAGGCGGCTATGGCGAGAACAGCTTACCTCATCTCGAGGTCCGCGGCCGAGAGAGTGAGGGTGGAACTCGAACGCATACTTCTTTCGGCCAGGGTGACCTCGTCCTTCAGGTTCATGCAGGACGTGGGGCTGCTCGAGATGATCCTGCCTGAGGTCGCAGCCATGGCGGACTTCGACCAGGGCTCGCCGCATCATGCTTACGATCTCCTGACGCATACGCTGAAAGCGACGGCCTATGTTGGGCCGGACCTCACCCTTCGCCTGGCCGCACTGCTTCACGACATCGGCAAGATCGACGCCCGGAGGCGCAAGGGGACGAGGTCCGTGTACTACGGCCACGAGAAGATTTCGGCCCGCAGCGCGCGCGCCATTCTCAGGCGACTCAGGTTTCCGATGCGCGCCTCGGAGGACGTGGCATTCCTCATAGAGAATCACATGGTCAATTACTCCGGCTCCTGGACGGATGCCGCGGTGAGACGTTTCATGCGCAAAATGGACAGGAGACTCGACGCCGTTCTCAAGCTGGCCGCCGCCGACCGCAGGGCCCATGCTCCGGATGCGAGGATGGGGGCTTCGGTCGGCGACCTCGCCAGGCGGATAGCGGCAATCGCGTCCGACATGGAGGCGCGGGAGGTGTCTTTCAGGCCACCCCTCGACGGGCGCCGGATAATGGAGCTACTCGGCATCGACGAGGGCCCCGATGTCGGGCGCGCAAAGGAGTACCTGTGCCAGGCCGTGCTGAGGCGCGGCAGGGCCGTCTCCGAGGAGGAGGCTCTCCGGATATTGAGAAAGTGGGCGACCCTATCGGCAAACGGCGAATCCAAGTAGACAGGACTATAGGTGTTGACAACAAAACCGCTACGTAGTTATAGTTTATCGGGAAATCATAATGGGAGGTCAGAAGGTGAAGTCTACTAAGTTGCTATTAATGCTAATGTTAGGCCTATTCCTTGCCGCCGGGTGCGTGGATGATATAGAGCGTGGGGAGAACATGCCGCCGCGCGTATGGTTTGAGCGCTCTCCGGCGGAAGGCGCCGTCGTTTTCTCGAATGCAGCCGACTTCGAATGGCGCGCCAGCGACTGGGACGACGACCTCGGTATGGGAGCGGCCTACGTCAAGCTCGATACGGTGAACGCCGGGGATGACGACTGGTTCCGAATCTACGATAATAACTACCAGATCCTCGATCTCCCGGATTCCACATACAACTTCAGGGTCAGGATCGTAGACCCCCGGAATGCCGAGACCATCATCACGAGGAATTTCACGGTCAGGTTCGATCCCAATTGGCCGGCGGTCGACTCGCTTATCGCCCCCCCGGCCAAAGCGCAGAAGCAGGACTTCACCGCCAATTACGTCATCTACGCCCATGACATCGCGCCGAGCGGTCTCACGGGCCCGGGCGCTCCCGAGACATTGCCGTGGCCGGACGCGCGCGCGGCCAGCCCGCCCGAGTCACTCATGTTCTGGGTCAGGATGGTAGGTCCGGGTTGCTTCGATAATGTGGAAGTCGACTTCATGTACGGCGCGACGTACGCGTCCAGTGATACGACCACAGGTGCTTACTACACTTACTCCGTTTCGATTCCGGGCGCCTCGTGTTCGGGGAAATACACTTTCCGCGGCAAGGTGAGGGACAGAGCTGGGAACGTTACTCCGGAAATCGTTGCATCCTTCGAGGTGCCCAATTAAGCTCGCCGCCGAGCGTTTGATTCAGGGGAGGATATGATGTCCGACAAAGTATATGCAATAACCGACGCGAACTTCGACGGTGAGGTTATCAAGTCCGAGACCCCGGTCTTCGTCGACTTCTGGGCGACCTGGTGCCCGCCGTGTAAGATCGTGGGTCCGATAGTCGACGAGATCGCCGAGGAGATGGAAGGCAAGCTGAAGGTCTGCAAAGTCAATGTTGATGAGAGTCCGCAGACGGCGCAGGCCTACGGGATAAAGGCCATCCCGACGCTGATTCTGTTCAAGGGCGGCAACGCTGTCAAGACCCTGGTGGGAGCCCTCCCCAAGGAGGAGATCAAGAAGGAAATCGAGCCGGAGCTCTAGCAGGGGCCCGGCCGCCAGAAAAGCATATTCGAGTCCGCCGGCCAGCGCCTGCTGGCAGGAGCCGGCGGGCTTTTTGCTTTTCAACTTATTGACAAAACGCCCCGCACGATGGAAACTCTTAGAGATTCAAACGTCTCAGACGGGGGCAAGTGACTTGACAAGCTTGGGAGAGGGTGTTCCCAGATCCGACGGGCCCGCCAAGGCCCGGGGAGCCACGAGATACCTTCCGGACGTCGAGATACCGGGCATGCTGCATGCCTGCGTGGTACTCGCCCGGAGGCCGCATGCCGTCATCAAGTCGCTATCGCTCGGGCGCGCCATCGCGCTTCCCGGCGTGGAATGCGTGGCGGCCGCAGCGGACGTACGGGGTGAGAACCAGGTGGGATTGCTTGCGGCTGACCAGCCCCTGTTCGCCTGCGACAGGGTTCGCTATGAAGGCGACTCTATCGCCGTGGTGGGAGCCGTGGACGCCGCTACAGCCCGGCGGGGGGCCTCGCTCGTCGAGGTAGACTACGAGGACCTGGCGCCTCTGCCCGATCTGGACTCGGTTATGGCCCCGGACGCGCCCGCCATTCACGACGGCGGTAATGTCGCAGTCGACCGTACGCTCTCAAAGGGTGACGTCGGAACCGGCGAGCGCGCCAGCGACATCGTGATCGAGGACGTATTCTTCTCGCCCGTCCAGGAGCACGCGTATCTCGAGACCCAGGGAGCCCTGGCGGTGCCGGGCGCGGACGGGTCGATTGAGATATTCGTGACCGGGCAATGCCCGTTCTACGTGAGGGAAGCCGTGGCCCGCTGCCTGGGCATGGCCCTTGCGAGGGTGCGTGTCGTTCAGCTTCCCGTGGGTGGAGGGTTCGGCGGGAAAGAGGACGTGCCCTCGGAAGTTGCGGCCCGCGCCGCGGTGCTCGCCGTCAAATCGGGCCGGCCGGTGCGCCTCGTGCTGTCTCGCGAAGACGACATAATCTCCTCGTCCAAACGTCATCCCATGCGCATGAGTTACCGGATGGGCTGCGCATCCGACGGGACGATACAATTCATGGACGTCGACATAGCCGCAGGCGTGGGCGCCTACATGACATTGTCGCCCATAGTGCTGTACCGGGCCACGGTGCACGCTTCGGGCCCCTATGAGATTCCCAACGTGCGTGTGCGCACCAGGGGCTATTACACTAATTCGCCTCCGAGCGGGGCGATGAGGGGATTCGGACAGCCTCAGGTGTGCTATGGCAGCGAGTCCATGATGGACGAGGCGGCTGGAGCGCTCGGCCTGGACCCCGTGGAGTTCCGCCTTAAGAACGCCCTCAGGGTCGGGTCAGAAACCGCCACGGGCCAGAAGCTCGAAGAGAGCGTCGGTCTCGCCGAGACGCTCGAGGCGGCCGCATCCCATATTGCAGAGGCAGAGGGCGCCGGGCGGGGCGCCGGTGAGGGCGCGAACGGGCGCCTCAGGGGCGTGGGCGTCGCGAGTATGTACTACGGCGTCAGTCTCGGGGCGATCGGAAGGGCGATAGACAGGGGAGGCGCCAAGGTCGAGATCTTAAGGGACGGGTCGGTGAGCGTGTTCATCGGCTGCACGGAGATGGGCCAGGGAGTCCTCACGGTGGTCGGGCAGATAGCGGCGGAGGCGCTCGGCACTTCCCCGGATAAGGTCGCCGTGCATCCTGTGGACACGGACATAGTTCCGGACTCGGGTCCGACTGTGGCCTCGCGAGCTACTATCATCAGCGGCAACGCCGTGGTGGACGCCTGCGCCAGGATCCTCGCCAGGATGGCGGAGGTCGCTTCGGCGATGCTCGGCGGCGAGGCGGCGCTGCTTCCCGCCGAGGGCGTCTTCAGGCGAGAGGCATCCGGAGAGTCGGCCACCTTCGAAGACGTGGTCGCCGAGTGTTTCACCCGGCGCGTGGACCTTACCGATATGGGATGGTACGCCGTGCCCGAATGCATAGTGGATCCGGACACGGGGCAGGGCAAGGCCTATCATGTCTATTCCTTCGCGACGCAGATCGCCGAGGTCGAGGTGGACACGGGGACAGGCGGCGTCCAGGTCATCGCCTTCCACGCGGCCCACGACAGCGGCCGCATAGTCAACCGCGTGCTTGCCGAAGCCCAGGTGGAGGGAGGTATAGCCCAGGGAGTAGGTCTCGCGGTCACCGAGAACTTCACCGAGACGGGCGGCCGGGTGACCTCTGCGGAATTCTCCACGTATCTCTTGCCGACCTCCCTTGATGTCTGTGATGACATCCGCATCGAGTTCATCGAATGCCTGTCCTCGGACGGTCCCTTCGGCGTGAAGGGGCTCGGCGAACCCGCTACGATTCCCGCCGCCGCGGCCATTGCCAACGCGGTCTCGAACGCCCTCGGAAGGAGGGTGAAGCGGCTCCCCATAGGCCGCGACTGGGTGACCGGCGGGACCGATGAATCTGCTTGACCTAATTTCCCTTTCCCGATAGCTTCATATGCTCTGGACAGGCTCTTGGAGCATAATACAAGGCGCAACTACGGAGGTTTGCAATGACTGTCGCCCAGCTGGGTATGCTCGTAGGCATCGTCGGAATCATCTACGCCGCCCTTCTCTACGTGTGGGTCAAGAAACGGCCGGCCGGCACCGAAAAGATGCAGGAGATAGCCGAGATGATTCACAAGGGGGCGATGGCTTTCCTCAAGCGGGAGTACGCCAGCCTGGGGGTATTCGTCGCCGTCCTGTTTGTCGTGCTGACACTTGCTATCGGCTACCAGACGGGCGTGGCGTTCCTTGCCGGCGCCTTCGCGTCCATGCTCGCGGGCTTCTTCGGCCTCAAGGCGGCGACCAAGGCGAATGTCAGGACGTCTTTCGCCGCCACCGAAAGCGAGAGCAAGGCCCTGACGGTTGCATTCACGGGCGGGGCCGTCATGGGCATGTCCGTGGCGAGTCTCGGCGTACTCGGCGTCTCGGTTTTCTATCTTCTTTCGGGCCACGACCCGCAGGTCCTGAGCGGCTTCGCCATGGGCGCGAGCAGCATAGCGCTATTCGCGCGTGTAGGCGGCGGCATATACACCAAGTCGGCTGACGTGGGCGCCGACCTCGTGGGCAAGGTGGAAGCGGGCATACCTGAGGACGATCCCCGGAACCCGGCTGTGATAGCCGACAATGTCGGTGACAATGTCGGCGATACGGCGGGTATGGGCGCCGACCTCTTCGAGTCCTATGTGGGCTCGGTAGTGGCGAGCATTGCCATCGCCGCGACGCTCGCCCTGGATGAGATTACCAAGACCAAGCTCATGGCTTTCCCGATACTTATCGTGGCCCTCGGCACCATCGCCTCATTCATCGGGACCTTCGCCGTAAGGGCCTTCAAATCATATGACCCTCAGAAGGTGCTCCGGCTGTCGACCTATGTAGCGGTCGTGCTTCTCATAGCAGCGACTTTCGTTGCGGCGGGCAGGCTGGGCCTCAGTACCGGCTACGCCTGGGCCGTCTTCTGCGGTATCATAGCCGGAGTATCTATCGGCGCGTTCTCCGAGTATTACACGTCGGGTCCGCCGATTAAGGTGATCGCCGAGGCTTCGAAAACCGGCGTGGCAACCAATATCATTGCCGGCCTCTCCATCGGCATGTTGTCGACGGCGCTTCCGGTGATGGCCATAGTCCTCGCTATCTACTTCGCTCACTTCTTCGCGGGCGTGTACGGCATCGGCATGGCGGCCGTGGGCATGCTCGCCACGATAGGCATGACCATGTCGGTGGACGCCTACGGGCCCATCGCCGACAACGCGGGCGGTATCACCGAGATGAGCGGGCTGGGCCCGGACGTCCGCAAGGTGACCGACAAGCTCGACTCGCTCGGCAACACCACGGCGGCGATGGGCAAGGGTTTCGCCATCGGGTCGGCGGCGCTCACCGCGCTCGCCCTCTTCACGGCTTATTCCCAGAAAGTCGGACTCGGGACGATCGACATCATGAAGCCCTCCACGGTGATAGGCCTCTTCCTGGGCGGCCTCCTCCCGTTCATCTTCGCGGCGCTTACGATGCGGGCAGTGGGCAGGGCGGCCTTCAAAATGGTAGAGGAAGTGAGGCGGCAGTTCAGGGAAATCCCGGGCCTCATGGAAGGCAAGGCCAAGCCCGATTCAGAACGATGTGTCGATATCAGCACGCGCGGCGCGCTTCGCGAGATGATCGTACCCGGCATTCTCGCGGTGATCTCTCCGATCATCGTCGGCATAGTGCTGGGGCCGGAGGCCCTGGGCGGACTGCTGGCGGGCGCCACGGTAACCGGCGTTCTCCTTGCCATCATGATGGCCAATGGCGGGGGCGCCTGGGACAATGCCAAGAAGTGGATAGAGGAAGGCAACCTCGGCGGCAAGGGCTCGGATGCCCACAAGGCCGCCGTGGTCGGCGACACGGTAGGGGACCCGTTCAAGGACACGTCGGGACCTTCCATGAACATCCTCATCAAGCTGATGGGCGTCGTCTCGCTGGTGTTCGGAGCGGTGCTGGCCGCGATGCATGCCAGCTACTTCTCGGGGGTGTTCGGGGGCTAGTCGTTGGTTTCGGGGTCCGTTGGCTTGGTGACGGAGCTCTCGAGGTCTATCATGGACTTCTTGGTCCCGGGGTATTCCTTTATCACGGGGTCCACGAGGTTGGCGAGCTTCTTGGTCACGCATGCGATCCGCAGCGCAGCCTCCTCGATAGCCTTGAGCCTGCCGAAAGTCTCCTCGTCGCCGGTGCCGTACTTGCGAATCAGGAGCTGCGCCTGGCCGAGTATTGAGAAGAGCGGGTTGTTGATCTCGTGGTTGGCCGCGACTGCCGTCTCGGTCATGGCCGCGAGCCTCTCCGATTCGATCAAGTTCTCCTGCGACTCCTTGAGTCTCTGCACTGTGGACTCCAGTTCGAGGTTGAGTCGCGTGATCTGCTCGGCTCTGAGCTGCATCTCCCTGTTCTTCTGCTGCAAGTCGTTATCGAACTTCTTCCGTTCGGTGATATTGCTGACGACAACCGAAAGGGCGTCGGAGCCCTCGTAGGTACACGCGTTGATGGTGACCTCCACCGGAATCCATGTCCCTGTTGAATGGACCAGCCTGGTCTCGCTCCTCAAGGTCCGGGGCACGTCCTCGCCGGGGCAGGGGAAGGCGAAATCGGGATCGAGCAGCGCGCCGGCTTCCATGCTGATGAGGTCGGTGCTGCTCAGGCCCGTCATCTTGGTAGCGGCCCTGTTGGCGTAGGCGACCTTGCCCTGTATGGTGATGAAGTAGCCGTCCGCGAGGTCCTCGACCAGGTTCTTGAACTTGGCCTCGGACTGGGCCAGCTGGTTCTCGAGGTTGGCTTTATCGGTGATGTCTTCTAAGATGATGACGCCGCCGACTATGCGTCCGCGCGCGTCGCGATGCGGGAATATCCTCATATTCTGCACCCGCTCGCGCCCGTCCAGTATCTTTCTGCGCCAGTTGTGACGGATGAAGGGCGTGCCCGCGAAGACCTGCGCGGTGATCTTTTCGAAGCCCTGTTCCCGGAGGTGAGGGAAAGCCTCGTAGAGGTCTTTGCCCAGGAAGTCCTCTTTCTTGTATCCGTAGAGCTTCTCGAAGCCCTTGTTGAACATGGTAATCGTGGATTCGTTGTCCACCACCAGGACTCCGAGATCGACACTCTCCACTACGGTCTCGACATACTCCTTGAGAGTGCTGAGCTCTTCCATCTGGTAGGTTATCTGCGTTATGAGGCCGGCGTTTTCCATGGCCACGGCCAGCGTGCTGGCAAGGGCCTTGAGATTGGTTTTCTCATCGGACGTGAATATCCTGTGCCACCTGGTCTCGTATACGAATACGAAGCCCAGCACTCTCTCCTTGGACTTGAGTGGCACGCCGAGCCAGGACTTGCATCTCAGGGCCTCTATCACAGGGAGGTTGAAGTCGGGGTCCTTGGGGTCGAAGGGGACCTCGTCGGCCGCCTGCATCCTTTGCATGAGCCTCGTGGAAGTCCTGATCCCCACCGTTTCGCGGTCTACGACGTCCGCTCCCGCGGCCATTATGTAAGGCACGAAGACTTCCCGCTCTTCGTCGAGAACGTATATGTAGGCCCCGGCCCCGTCACAGATGCTCGAGGCCGCCTCTATGGCCCTCGAGGTGAGAGTCACGAGGTCGGTGTACTTGGATATCTCGTGGATTATCTGGTTGAGCATGTGGAGTTCGCGGTTCTTTCGCTGGAGGTCCTCCATCATGTTAAGCGACGAGACCTCCATCTCTCTGAGTTCCTGCGTTTTCTTATCCAGGGTCTCCAGTGGCTTCTGAACGTCATTCATGAAGAGCGCCATGTCGACGGCCCTGGCAAGATGCTTACTCATGACGTAAAGCGTCTGCCTCACGTCCTCCGGAAGCTCAGCGTTCGGGATGAACGCGCTCCATGTGGTCCTCTCATTGGCAGAGGGGAAGGGGAAGGCGATTATGGTCTGGTCGCGATGTTTGAGAACGACATGACCGGCACCGGTCATGCGAGGGCTGCCGGGCAAAGCGGTGAGGGCGGCCCCGGGCGCTTCCTCGGGTTTCATATTCTCGATACATTCCACGATGCCGGCGAGAACGTCCTGGGGTATTGCCGCGCTGGCCAGCGTCTCCGCCCTGGACCCGTCACGGAGCAGAAGAGCCGCGCCATCGATGGCGAGCGTATCCACGGCCTCCTCGAGGAAGCGCGAGATCGACTCCACCACAGCTGGTTTGGAAGTGGCCTCCAGGCCGGGCAGCTCTGAGAGCAGCCGGGTCAGAAGCGCTGTCTTCTCATCGCGGTAAAGTTCGCTCATACCTGTTCCAGATCCCCTATCTTCTTACTGAGCTCGATTACCAGTTCCCTGAGCTTGGCGTTCTCACTCTTGAGTTCGGCCATTCTGACTTCTCTTCCGGCGACGAGCTTGGTGTATCTCCTGCGCGAGTTGCGCTCATGCTCGAGGTCTTCCTGAAGGTGTCCCCGCTTGAGCACCGACCCTATGATGTTGGCTATTGAGCCCAGCGTCACGAGCTGTTCAGGCCTCAGGCCGGGCGCGCCGCCCCGCCAGGTGAGGAGGAGCCCGCAGCGCTCTGCATCCGTGTCCTTGACTGGAAGCAGCGCGAATGCCGATATGGAGAGCCCCTTTCTGAAGAAGCTCATCTCGCCGCACGTGTCGCTCACTCTTTCGCATACGACCGGACAGCCGTTTTCAAAGAAAGGCTTGAGAACGGGGTCGTCTTTCAGCGAGAGGGCGTCCGCGGCCAGTGAATGTGTGCTCCGGGTCGAGTGCCGTGTGACCACAAGTTCGCCCTCGCTCTGCCTGACGATGCAGGCGAGATTGCCTGAAACCGCCCGGGCCAGCGAGTGCAGCATCATGCCGGCCACCGCCGGGGGCGGGTCGGCGGACAGCGAATGCTGGGACAGGCGGTGCACGAGGCCCACATAGGGCCCGGTGACAACCTCGTCGAATAGCAGTTCGGGATGGATGCCCGTGCACACGGGGCCAGAGGCCGGCTCGGCGGCACTATTCCCCATACTGCACAGTACACCCCCGAGTTTCATCTCAGGCATGCACTTCCCCTTAGTTCTCAACTGGTTAAGTTGTCTTCGTCTTTTTATCGGCCGCCGGGACGGGGGCCTTTAGGGCGGTTACAGCCTGAGCAGGACGGCGTGCTGACTCATGCGGTTACAGTTTGGCGCAATTCATGCGTTATGAGACAATTTGCCTGTTGAATTGGGGCTGATTTCAGGAAGATCGTGTTCATGAAGCAAGATTTCCGGCGCTCACACCGCCCGGAATGTGTTGGGGGAAATGCCGCCCGGGCATCCCCCTTCTGTTGTCGGACCCTATGCAACTGGCCCGCTCTCGCCCTCCATGTCCTGGACCCAGCCGTTCTCCAGCCCGTAACGGCCGAGGAGGTCTATGGCCTCCCGGTATTCGGCCTCCGTGATGCGCCGCTCGAGCCCGGGTGTGTCCGGAGCCCTGTTGGCGGGGAAGTACTGGCACATTAGGCTGAGGTGCACCTCGGGCGAGATCTCATGGGCGATGAACTCAAATGTATTCCCGGTGCCGGCCAGGCCCCCGGGAAGTACGAGGTGCCGGATGATGAGGCCGCGCCTGCCGATGCCGTCATCGCATTCCAGAAGTCCCGCTGTTTCGAACATCTGCCTTATGGCGAGCCGGTTGGCTTCAGGATAGTCGGGCGCGTCTGAAAGCCGGCCGGCTACCCCGGGATCGGAGTAGCGCATGTCGGCCAGGTATATATCCACGATGCCCTCGAGCATGCGTATGGTCTCGGGCCGCTCGTAGCCGCTGGTGTTATAGACAACGGGCAGGCCGAGGCCGCCCGCCCTGGCCGCGGCTATGGCTTTCACTATGCCGGGAAGATGCTGGGTGGGGGTTACGAGGTTGATATTGTGGGCGCCCCGGGACTCGAGCTTGAGCATGGCCGCTGCAAGGTCCTCATGGCTCATGATGTTGCCGTGGTCCATCTGGCTGATGGGATAGTTCTGGCAGTATACGCAGCGCATGCTGCAGCCGGAAAGAAACACCGTGCCCGAGCCGGCCGTTCCCGATATGGGCGGTTCCTCTCCCGTGTGCACGGTTATGCTCGCGGCCCGGATTTCGTTTCCCGCCCTGCAGTAGCCCGTTTCACCCTCGATGCGGTTGACGCCGCACTTGCGGGGACAGAGGAGACATTGTTCCAGATTGGACTCGAAGTACTCGAGAGCTTCGGCCGGGATCATGGCGGCTAAAAGTCGAAGCGGAGCGAGAGGCGGTGAGTGATTCCGGTCGCCCAATCGTCGTCCAGCTTGAGGGCATAATCGAAGTCCACCACCGAGAGGTCGACGCCGAAACCGGCGGTGAAGGCGCTCCGGTTTTCGTTGCCCCACACCCACAGGCCGCCGAGTCTCACTGCGAGCATGGCTTCCAGGAAGGGCACTTCGAGGCCCAGGCCCATGCGGTCGTCCACGTTTCCCGATGCCGCGAACATGAACTCGGCGATCATGTCATAGGGCAGCGTGACATGCGCGCCGAAGGAGTAAACCGCCGGGAGGGTCTCGCTCTCGCCGTTCTTCCAGCCAGCGTTTCCGGGGATGTTGCGTACCACGAAGCCGAGTCCCACGCGGGGCGAGAGGTCTAGTCTGAGGCCATAGTCTAAGGAGAATCCGCTCACCTTGCCGCTTTCGAGCTCGGAGGAAGAGAAGATCACCTTGGGCGAGAGGCCCATGGACACATAGGGTACAGGCGCCCAGGCGAGGCCTATGTAGAGCACATTGGACGCCCAGCCGGAGCCCTCGGAGAGCTCCACCCCGGTGCGGTCGAAAGCGATTCCGATGCCGTAGCGTCTGCCGAGGTCGGGCTCGCCCGGGTATTCGAGCCTGCCCCCGAGGGATGTAGCGTAGAGAAGTATGGTCCGGGACGAACTCAGATCCTTCATCCAGTTGCCGTATGTCACCCTCATCTGGTTTCCGGTTATGGACGTGAGGCAGGAGGGATTGGTCATGAAGGCCTCGCCCTCGCCGAGCTCCGTAAGCCCCGTCTCCCCCAGGGCGAGACCGCGCGTCGAGGCCTGGGGAAGGGCGTCGAGGCCACCGAGCCCGTCATGGCCCGAAGCCGCGCCCGCAGGGGCGAGAGAAAGCGCCAGAGAAACGGCCAGCGCCGCCCCGAGTGTGCGGGTCAGAGTCCTCATCTCGCTACGATTACCGCCTTCTTATCCATGTCGACCGAGCCGTCCGCATAAGTGACTTCGATCACGAACACGTAGACGCCGTTCTTGACCTCTTTGCCGCTCGCGTCGGTGAGGTCCCAGCTTATCTCGTTATAGAGGTCGGGATTGTCTTCGACTATGTCGGCCACAGAGCTTCCCCCCAGAGAGAGCACCCTTATGAGAATGCGGTTTGCCTCCCCGGGAAGATTGACCTCGATTCTGGAGTCTGCCGTGAATTCCTCGGGCACGTAAATGCCCGTGTCTTCGGTGTACTCGACCGCGCCTGTTTCCGAGGGCGGCGAAACGTTCCCGGCGTTGTCGGCCGATATGGCGTATATGGCGTTTCCGCCCAGGTCGAGCAGGACGGTCACTGAGAAGGCGCCGCCCGCCGAGATCGTGGAGCGCTTCTGGATCTTGCCGTTCACGTATACCCTCACCGAGTCGCCGGCCGTGCCGGTTCCTGTAACTTCGAGAAGCTCCGTCCCGACTTTGGCGGGGAGGGGATCCAGTACCGGGCGCCCCGGCGCGGTGGTATCGACGACCACCTCCATGACCTCCGAGCCCCAGTGGCCCACGCCGTCAAGCGCCATGCACTCCAGGACGAACGTGTCCTCTATGCGGAGCGACTCGGGCCAGGTGTAGCAGCACTCGTCACGCGGATAGGCGTCGGGTACCATGAACTCGCTCGCGGCGTAGAAGCGCACCTTGAGCGAGTCTATGCCGTTCCGGTCGGCGGCGGTTACCCAGTAAGTCGTCGGTATGTAGTTGATGTAGCTGGTCCCGGGGCTCTCTATAGTGATCGCTGGGGGCTCGATGTCCAGGTCTACGGCGTAAGATGCCTGCATGGAGTTTCCCGCCGGGTCGGTCGTTCTCGCGTAGAGATTGTACATGCCGTCGTCATGCTCCCTGCCGTCCCACTCGCAAATGTAGATGGAGTCGGCGGGGACCAGGGAAAAGACGCAGAGCGTCTCGGGTGGGTCGCTGGTGTCGATGGCTACGGTGAGGAGGTCTCCCCCCTGGGCGTCCCTGACGTCGATTTCGGCGGTTAGCACCGAGTCGGCGAGTGGAATCCCGGGCGTATAGGGATTGGGGTGGATATACGCAAGGAAACGCGGCGGCGTGAGGTCCAATCTCACGCTCGCCGAGTAGGGCGGCGTCGTATAGTGATCGTCGGCGGCCACTATCACGAACTCATAGGTGCCCTCGGCCACGGGGTCGTCTTCGGCGCCGGCGCCGTACCATGTGAACTCCGCCTCCCCGGCCGCGTATTTCTCCCCGCCGGCGAGCGTGGCGACGGTGTCTTCGGAGGCGTCCACCACGGCTACGAATAGCCTCACGCTATCGGTGTCGCCGGATGTGGTGAAACTCACTACGGTGGTGTCGTTTACGCCGTCCCCGTTGGGGGAAAAGGCAGCGGGGCGCACGCTTATATTGGAGACCTCGACAAAGGCCTGTGCCAGTGCCGGAAGGGCCAGAATCACGAGAAACAGTGCGATTGAGCGGTACTTCATGCCAGCAATTCTGGGGTCTTGCGCGCGGGTTGTCAAGCACTTGTTCGACTTGACTTTGGCCCTCCCGATTGCTAGACTAACTCTGATGAACACTTCTATTGGATTAGCGCTATTTTTTTGTGCCCTCCTCGCGTTAGCGGCGCCCCTCGGGGCCGGCGAGGAGGAGCAGGCCTCCATATTTGAGGGGGTCATGCTGACCGGCATGGACGGGAGCGAGGTGGCCATGGACAGCCTCCTCGACAGTGGGCCCCTGGTTGTCAACTTCTGGGCCACCTGGTGCGGTCCCTGCAGGAAAGAGTTGCCTCAACTGGAGAAGCTGTACCGCGAATTCGCGCCGAAGGGGGTTCAGTTCGCAGCGGTTTCTGTCGACCACAGGAACTACGCCGGCAGAGTGAAGTCCGTGCTCGCGCAGCAGGAGATGACGGTCCCGGTCTATGTCGACTATGAGACCACTCTCGCCAAGGGCTTCAAGGTGAAGTCGATACCGACGACCATCATCATCCTCGAAGACCGCAGCCAGTACTATCGGAGCAAGGGTTACCGGCCAGGCGATGAGGTGCTTCTGAGGAAGCAGCTCCAGGCCCTGGTCGAGACCGGCGACGGCGCGGGAGATGTCACAGCCGGTGATGGGGCCGCCGGCGCGGTCCCGGAGGCCGCCTCCGAGGCGGGCGAATAAGTTGTTGACCAGGACATAATACCCATTTAGAATATGTCGGGTTTAAACACAGGAGAGGAGCAGCATGGCAGGATCGGACAAGAACTTCGAACCTAGAATTGTTGGATTTCTGTGCAAGTGGTGTACCTATACCGGCGCTGACCTAGCGGGCACCAGCCGGATGAAGTACCCGCCTAATCTGATTCCTATAAGAGTAATGTGTTCCGGCAGGGTCGACCCGACTTTTGTACTCACTGCCTTTGCGAAGGGTGCGGACGGGGTTCTCATCGGCGGATGCCATCCCGGCGATTGCCACTATCTTGAAGGCAACTATAAGACACTTGCCAGAGCCAGAATGCTGGCGAAGCTGCTCGAGCAGTACGGGATCGAGAAGGAGCGTTTCCAGCTTCACTGGATCTCGGCCGCGGAAGGCAAGAAGTTCGTGGAAGTCGTCACGAACATGACGGCCCAGGTCAAGGAATTGGGTCCTTTGAACTGGCCCGGGCTTCTCGAAACCGTCACAGCCGAATCCGGAGAGCTGCAGAAGGAGCTCGAAGAGGCCGTCGCGAAGGAATAAGAGGGGCTCTTACTTTTCGATTCGGTTACTGGCAGAGCGCCGACCTCATATGGCAGCACGTACTATCCTCATTGGGCTTGGCAATCCCATTATGTCTGATGACGCCATCGGGCTGGTGGTGGCGCAGGAAGTCCTGCGGCGCCTTCCCGCTCTCGACGGCGATCTCTCCGCTTCGGGCGGATTCGATGTCCTGGACTGCGTGCTGGGCTACGACCGCGCCGTAATCATCGACTCGATGATGACGGGCAAGTTCCCGCCGGGCACTGTGCGGAGGGTGGATGTAGAACCCGAGCTCACAACCCTCCGGGTGGTGGACAGCCACGGCATAAACTTCCTCAAGGCGCTGGAAGTCGGGCGGGTGACGGGCGCGGACATGCCCGATGAGATCCTGATCTACGGTATCGAGGTAACCGACCCCATGACCATCGGGGACAAGCTCACCGAGGGTCTCGCCGCAAAGGTCGACGACATAATCGAGGAGATTACGCGTGACCTCGAGGGCGGGGAGGCCTGAGGCATGCATGAGCTCGGCATAGCCACGGACATCGTGGGCGTCGTCACCAGGGTGGCGGAAGAGCATGAGGCCAAACGCGTGGGTGACGTCGTCGTCGAGATCGGCCTCCTGGCCGCCGTGGACACGGGCTCACTGGAATTCTGCTTCGAGGTGATTACGCGCGGAACAAGGCTCGAGGGGGCGCATCTTAAAGTAGTGGAGATAAAACCGCGCGCCCGTTGCGACGCATGCGGAGAGGAGTACGAGGTGAGGATGGATAACTTCCATTGCCCGCATTGCGAATCGAAGAAGTTCGAGCTCCTCATCGGGAGCGACATAAGCATAAAGGAAGTGGAGGTCGAGTGAATTGAAGCGAGTAGAGCTTGAAAAGAAAGTCATCTCCGCAAACGAGAAGCTGGCGCAGGCCAACCGCGAGAAGTACGCCAAGGAGGGCACGTTCGTCATAAACCTCGTGAGTTCGCCCGGCTCGGGCAAGACCAGGCTCATCGAGGAGACGGCCAAGCGCCTCAAGGACGAGCTTCGCATACTGGTTCTCACGGGCGACATCATGACCGAGAACGACGCCAGGCGCGTTGCCAGACACGGCGTCGACGCCGTCCAGATAACGACAGGCGGCGCCTGCCATCTCGACGCCAGGATGGTAGATGAGAAGCTGGAGCCCTATAAGAGCAGGCCCTTCGACCTGGTGATCGTCGAGAATGTCGGCAATCTCGTCTGCCCGTCATCGTATGATCTGGGCGAGGACCTCAAGGTCCTTCTCATCGCCGTCGGCGAGGGGGATGACAAACCCCTGAAATACCCACCCATGGTTACGGCCTCGGAAGTGCTCGTCGTCAATAAGACTGATCTCAAGGACTACACGGACTCAGACCCGGACGCCATCGTCGAGAACGCGCTCAAAATCAAGCCGGATCTTACCGTCTTCAAAGTCTCGAGCAAGACGGGTGACGGAATAGAAGAATGGATAGAATGGCTGAAATCGAAATTAACGCAGAAGAGGCAGACCCTCTAGAGCGGGCGAGACTGAAGATTGCAGTAAGCGGGATCGTCCAGGGAGTCGGGTTCCGCCCGTTCATTTACCGCATCGCCCACAGGGAGAGCCTCGCGGGCTTCGTTCTCAACGATCCGCAGGGCGTCAAGATCGAAGTCGAGGGCGAACTCAGGCACCTCAGCATCTTCCTCACGGCCATCGTCAACGAGCTGCCGGCGCAGGCCAGGGTCGACACTATGACGGCCAACTTCCTCGACACCACCGGCGATACGGAATTCGTGATCGAGCAGAGCTCGGGCTCGGCCGAGCGCACCGTCCTCATCTCACCCGATATCGGGACATGCGACGACTGCCTGGGCGAGCTCCGTGATCCGGATAACAGGCGTTACGGTTACGCTTTTACCAACTGCACCAATTGCGGGCCGCGCTACACCATCATTAAGAGCGTGCCCTATGACCGCAAGAACACCACCATGGGCGTGTTCGAGCTCTGCCCGGAATGCGCGGGCGAGTACACCGACCCACTCGATAGAAGGTTCCATGCCGAGCCCAACGCCTGCCCCGTCTGCGGGCCGCAGGTAGTCCTCAAAGACTCGAAGGGCGCGGCGGTAGAATGCGGCGACCCTATTGCCGCGACCGTAGGCCATCTGGCGGCGGGCAGCATAGTAGCCGTCAAGGGCCTCGGGGGCTTTCACCTCGCGGCCGACGCCACCAATGACGAGGCCGTGAAGACTTTGAGGGAGAGAAAGCAGCGGGAGGAGAAGCCGCTCGCCATAATGTCGGCGAGCGTCGAGACCGTCCGGACCTATGCCGAGGTGAGCGAGGTGGAGGAGAAGGTCCTTACGGGTACCGAGCGGCCCATCGTGCTTCTCAAGAAGAAGGCCTCGGGCGTAATAGCCGAGTCGGTGGCGCCCGGCAATAAATACGTGGGCGTCATGCTGCCCTATACGCCCGTTCATCACATGCTGCTCGGCACCGGCCTCATCGCGCTCGTGATGACGAGCGGCAACATAAGCGAAGAACCCATAGCCATAGACATAGATGACGCCGTGAGGCGCCTGGGCGACGTGGCCGACTTCTATCTCGACCACGACAGGGAGATACTCTCGCGCTGCGACGACTCGGTGGTCCGGGTCATAGACGGCGAGATGCTCTTCTCGCGGCGCTCGCGCGGGTTCGTGCCGCTTCCGGTCGGACTGGAGGATGGGGGCAGGGTGATCCTCGCATGCGGGGCTCACCTCAAGAACACTGTGGCCCTTACCAGGAAGAGTCAGGTGTTTCCGAGCCAGCACATAGGCGATCTCGAAAACCTCGAGGCTTTCGATTTCTATAAGTCCACCGTCGCGCATCTCCAGGATATCATAAAGGTAAAACCCGAAGTCGCCGCGCATGATCTCCATCCGGATTACCTGAGCACCCAATTCGCGCGCGACCTTCCCGACTTAGAGAAGATAGGCGTCCAGCATCATCACGCCCATATAGCGAGCTGCCTGGGCGAGGCCGGCATCGACGGCCCGGTCATAGGCTTTTCCCTGGACGGCACGGGCTACGGCCCGGACGGAACCGTCTGGGGCGGCGAGGTCCTCATAGCGACGCGCAGGGACTTCGAGCGCGCCGGCCATCTCGAGACGGTTTGCATGCCCGGGGGCGAACGCGCGGTGCGCGAGCCCTGGCGCATGGCGCTCTCGCATGTCCTGAACGCCGCGGAGCGGGGCGACCTCGACCCCAAGGTGTTCAACCCGCGCGACGATGCCCTGGCGTCCCTGCTGGGCCGCCCGGCCGAGGAAGTCCGCCTGGTGAGGCAGGCGCTCGAGAAAAAGATCAACGCTCCGGTAACCTCGAGCTGCGGGCGCCTGTTCGACGCCGTCTCCGCCCTCTGCGGGGTCAGGCGCAGCATAAGTTTCGAAGGCCAGGCCGCCATCGAGCTCGAGATGATTCTGGACGAGAGCGAGGCCGGGGCATATCGGGCGCATATCTCCGAGGACGGGCCCATGGTGCTCGAGACCGCGCCCCTCATCGCCGGCGTCGTCAGAGACCTCCTGCGCGGAGTGAAGCCGGGCCGGGTGAGCGCCAGGTTCCATAACTGGCTCGCTTACAGCCTGCACAATATGGCCGTGAGGCTGAGGGAGCGGGAGGGGCTTCAGACCGTGGCCCTGAGCGGGGGCTGCTTCCAGAACGCATACCTTCTTAAGAATCTCAAGATGACTCTTACGGAGTCCGGCTTTAATGTTATCATAAATAAGCTCGTGCCCGCCAATGACGGCGGCATCAGTTTCGGCCAGGTCGTGGTTGCCAGGGCGATCATGGGCGAGGATAAGCAGGGGGATAGGTAGATGTGTCTGGCCATACCAGCGCTGATTAAAGAAATAGACGGCAACCGGGCGACGGCGGACGTCGGCGGCGCGATGAGGGAGATCAGCCTCGAGATAATCGACCGCACCGCGGAAATCGGCGACTACGTGCTCGTACACGCCGGGTTTGCCATCCACAAACTGGAAGAGAAAGAGGCGCTCGAAACGCTTGAACTGATGCGAAAGGTCTTCGGGCAATGAAACTCTCTTCGGCCTTCCGCGAAAGCGACCTGGCCAGGAATATTGCCGCCAATATCGCCAGGGCGACGACGCGCCGGTACAATCTCATGGAGTTCTGCGGCACGCATACCGTGGCCATATTCCGGCACGGCCTGCGCACCCTGCTCCCCGAAGAAATCAACCTGGTCTCGGGTCCGGGTTGCCCCGTATGCGTTACCTCCAGGTCCGACATGGACCGCATCCTTTTCCTGGCGGACCTTCCGGATACCATAGTCGCAACTTACGGCGACATGATGAAGGTGCCGGGTTCGGGGATGAGCCTGAGCGAGAAGCGCGCGCGGGGCGCAGATGTACGCGTGGTCTACTCCATAACCGACGCCGTCGAGATCGCCAGGGCCAACCCTGCCTCCAGGGTCATCTTTAACGCCGTCGGTTTCGAGACCACGGCGCCCTCGACTGCCGCGGTCATAAGAAACGCCAGACGCGAGAGCACAGACAATTTCCATATCCTGAGCCTCCACAAGGTCACGCCGCCCGTGGTGCTTGCGCTGCTGGAAGGCGGCACGGCCGTGGACGGCTTTCTCTGCCCGGGCCATGTCTGCTCCATAATAGGCTCGAGACCCCTCGAGCCGGTAGCAGGCGCCTATAAGAAACCATGCGTCGTCACCGGCTTCGAACCCGCCGATGTCCTTCAGGGCATTCTCATGCTCGTCCGGCAGCTCGAAGATGGCGAGAGCCGCGTTGACATCGAATATACCCGGGGCGTGAGGCCCGAGGGCAACGCCAATGCGCTGGCGGCCATGGACGAGGTGTTCTGCAGGGTGACGAGCGACTGGAGAGGCATCGGTGAAGTTGAAGCGACCGGGCTCAAGCTCCGCGAGGAGTTCGCCTCCTTCGACGCAGAGCAGTTCATAGACCGGGAGATCCGGTCCGATCCCGATCCGCCCGGCTGCCAGTGCGGCGAGGTGCTCCGGGGGGAGATCAAACCAACAGAATGCGCTCTCTTCGCCGGGGCCTGCACTCCCGAAAGCCCCGTGGGGCCGTGCATGGTCTCGAGCGAGGGCTCGTGCGCGACATACTACCAGTACGCCGAGAGAACGCGGAAGTGAGGCATAGGACAGGCCATGAGTGATGTGATCAAACTCTCGCATGGAAGCGGAGGAGAGGCGTCCCGCAAGCTGGTCGAGGAGGTCATCGCCGGCTATCTTAAGAACGAGGCCCTCGATCCCCTGGACGATTCGGCGGTGCTCGAAGTGGTGGGCGGCAGGCTCGCCTTCACCACCGACTCCTATGTCGTGAGCCCGCTCTTCTTTCCCGGGGGCGACATCGGATCGCTTGCCGTTCACGGCACCGTGAATGATCTGGCCATGGTGGGCGCGACCCCGCTGGCCCTTACCTTGAGCTTCATCCTGGAAGAGGGCCTGCCGATTGACGACCTCCACCGCATACTGGCCTCCGTGCGCTCGGCCTGCGAGGAAGCCCGCGTCAATGTCGTGGCCGGCGACACCAAGGTCGTCGAGAGGGGCTCGGGGGACGGCATCTTCATAAACACATCCGGCATAGGCAGCATCCCGGCGGGCGTCAACATATCCGCGTCCAACGCCGCGCCCGGAGACGTCATCATCTTAAGCGGCACCATAGGAGACCACGGCATAACCGTGCTCTCAAGGCGTGAGGGCATGGACTTCGCCACTTCCATGGAGAGCGACTCGGCTCCCCTGGGCGGCATGGTCGAGGCCATGCTCAAGGTCACAGGGTCCATTCACGCCATGCGCGATCCCACGCGCGGCGGGCTGGCGACTTCCTTAAACGAGATCGCCGCCAAATCCGGCGTCGGACTCGAAATCGACGAGGCCAGCATTCCGGTCAATCCCCAGGTGAATGATGCCTGCGACATGCTGGGTTTCGACGTCTTCTACGTGGCCAATGAGGGCAAACTCGTGGCCTTCGTTCCCGCGGCCGAAGCGCCGGCCGTCCTGGCCGCCATCAAGTCCGCGCGGTATGGTGAGAACGCCGCCGTCATCGGAAGAGTGGTGAAAGAGAATCCCGGCCTGGTCACCCTCAATACGCAAGTAGGGGGCCGAAGAATTCTCAGCCCCCTATCAGGAGAACTTCTGCCCAGAATCTGCTGAACTAGCAGTTCTTGCGCTTGCTTGCTATCAGATTGCCATCACTGTCGTAGACTTTCACTTCCAGCGGCATCTGGCCCGGCAGTGAGTGAGTGGCGCAGGAGAGACACGGGTCATACGCCCGGAAAGCCATCTCAACCAGGTTGAGCGTGGTTTCGGTTATCTCCTGGCCCTTCTTGATCATGCCCTGCGCGGCCTTCTTGATCGACATCGAGATGGGCGCGTTGTTGTTGGTCGTGCCGACGATGAGGTTGACATCGGTGGTGATGCCGTTCTCATCGGTTTTATAGTGATGGTAAAGCGTTCCTCTCGGCGCTTCTACCACGCCCACGCCCTCGGTAGGGGTCTCGGTGGGTATGGTACGGATTTCCTTCATGAGCGCCTTGTCCAGCCCGGGCGTGATGCCTTCCCGGGTGCCGGCGGTTATCTCGGGGTCCGTGGCCAGCTCGAGCATGCGCTCGGCCCCATAGGCGAGCTCCACCAGGCGCGCCCAGTGAGTGGCGAGCGTCGCGTGCACGGGCTTTCCCCCGAGCGTGGAGTACATTTTGTCATAGGCTTCCTGGGCCACGGGAGTCGCCATGCCGTCGGCGGCATTACAGCGCGAGAGGGGCGTAGCCTTGTAGACGCCCGAGTCCATGCCGTCGACGAAACCCTTCCAGCCGACATTCTTTAGGAAGGGGTACTTGAGGTAGGAATAGGGCTCCACGCGCTCTTCTATGTGGTCCCTGTAATCCTGGGCGTCGAACTTAACGAACTCCCCGCCTTCGGGGTCGGTGACCCGGATTTTGCCGTCATAGAAATTGATGTGGTTGTTCTCGTCCACGAGGCCCATGTTGTAGGTCTTGTGGGCGTAAGCGTCGCTCAGGATGAGGTCGACGTATTCGGAGTTCTTGAGCACGATGTCGTCGAAGAGCTGCAGCGACCACTTGCCGAACTCGACTGCGACCCTGGCGACATCCTCGCACTGCTTGCGCTCGTCCTCGTTGATGGGCTTGCTGACGCCGCCCGGAATGGCCATCACCGGATGGATGCTCCGTCCGCCCAGGAGCTTGATGATGCCGTGCAGCGCCGAGCGGGCGTTGATGACCTTGAGCCCGGCTTCAACGCCGACCTTGCCGATGACGCCGAGGATGTTCCTCTCGGCGGCCGGAGCGTCGGGGCCCACGACGAAGTCGGGTCCGCCGAGGGCGTAGAAATGCGTGGCGTGGTCGGTGACAAAGAACGCCATGTAAAGCAGCTCGCGCAGTTTCTTGGCGGCGCTGGGCGGGTCCACGTGGTAGACCGCGTCGGCGGCCTTGGCGCTGGCCATGTGATGCGCTTCGGGGCAGACGCCGCAGATCCTGGTCGTTATCCGGGCTACTTCTTCGACCGGCCTGCCGATACAGAACACCTCGAACCCGCGGAGCTCCGGTACCTGGAAGTACACATTTTCGACGTCACCGTCGTCATTGAGGAAGACCTCGATCTTGCCGTGGCCTTCGAGGCGTGTGATCGGATCAATGGTGACTCTTTTCATTTGATCATCTTCCTCCTGAGTATTGAATTCGGTAGGCCGAACCTGTACCCGGTGCCAAGCGGGTCATAGAATGTTTCGCATGCTTTTTCGATTTCGTCGGTATCTGTCGAATCTATGATGGAGCCCAGGACCGATATGAGCTTGGCGCCCTGGTCGACGACTCCTTCGGGCGGCCCATAGCAGCCCCTGCAGGGCATGTTGACGCTGGGGCACTGCGCCCCGCAGCCGGTGCGCGTCACGACGCCGCAGCAGATGATACCCTGGTCTAAGAGACATAGCTCGGGGTCGGGTATGATGTCGATCGGGCGGTAGAAGCGCTTGATCTTCTTCTCTTTCCGCTCACGCGGGCAGTCTTCGCAGAGCGCCGTCGTTCCCGCGCCTACAACCGAACCGGCAGGGGGGAGGTTGCCGGAGAGGGCAGCCTCGAGAACGGCCCATGTCTGCTCCTCCACCGGAGGACAGCCCGGGACGAAGTAGTCAACGGGAACAGTCTGCTCCAGAGTCTTCACGGTGTCATAGAACGCCGGAAGCGTGAGTTCGCCCTCTTTGACCTGTGTCGTGGTCTGGGGCCGCACCTGGTCGGGGTTAACGGTGCTGGGCACTTCCGAATAGACGTAGTCGAATATGCCCTTGCGGTTGGACGCGTTGGCCATGCCCGGAATACAGCCCTCCGAAGAGCAGGAACCGTAAGCCACGAGAACCTTGGACTTCTGCCTCAGAAGCTTGGCCATGTGCTCGTTCTCGGTGTTCCTGATGGCGCCGTTAAAGAGCGTGATGTCTATGTGCCCGTCGGGCATGTCCTCGACATCCTTGTACTTGAAGTCCATGACACAGGGCCAGAAGACGATCTCGGCCTTCTCGACTACGTCCAGGATCTTGGCCCCGATATCGAGCACGGAAATCTCACACCCACCGCAACTTGACGCCCAGTAAAGCGCAATCTTTGCCTTTGCCATCTGAATACTCCCTTAGGCAGTTAGTTGTCTGAAGCCTTCTGTTCAGTTGCTTTCTTATCGTTAGGACCGGAGGCCTTCTTGTCGGCCGCTTTCTTCTCGGTGGCCTCGCCTTCAGTCTTCACATAAGCCTTGGTGACCGTAATGGGCTGTGCGGGAACGTCCTTGTACTGCCCGCTCGTGGTGGTCTTGACAGCCGCGATCGAATCGACGATATCCAGGCCCCTTATTACCTTGCCGAACACCGCGTAGCCGGCGCTTGTCGCGCTCTTATCCAGCGCCACGTTGTCAACGAGGTTAATGAAGAACTGCGAGGTGGCGCTGTTGGGGTCATTGGTGCGGGCCATCGAAAGCGTGCCGCGCAGGTTCTTAAGACCGTTGTCGGCTTCGTTCTTGATGGGGGCATGCGTTTTCTTGCGGTTCATGTCAGCGTCCATGCCGCCGCCCTGGATGACGAAACGCGGAATCACTCTGTGAAATACGGTGCCCGCGTAGAAGCCTTCGTTCACGTATGCCAGGAAGTTTTCCACCGAAATGGGCGCTTCCTTGGGATAGAGCTCGATAGTCATCTTGCCTTTTGTGGTTTCAAATATGACCAAAGGATTGCTCTCCTTCTCTGCCTTCTCCGCCTTTTTCTCCGGGGCTGCGGCGCCCGTCGCGGGGGCTTCCTTGGCGTCCTTGCTTTCGGTCTGCGCAAGGACCATTCCGGAAAGTGCGAAGACGACTGCCAGACATAAGATAAGGCCTATAGCGTAATGTCTTTTCACGCTCCCCTCCTTAGTTTTGGACACAATTAGACAACCAAAGAATACTCACAGATTTGCCCTTTAATGTCAAGCCGTTTGAGGGCGCCCGGCTTGCGCCTTGAAATGCACCCGGGGACCTGTTAGATTGAGGTCATGTCAAGCGCTTCGGAAATGGATGTGACATGCGCCTGCGGGCACACTTTCAGGGCCGAGCTCTACCAGAGCGCCAACGTGACCCTCAACCCGGAACTCCGTAAATACATACTCACAGGCGAGATGAACATCGCTACCTGCCCCGAATGCGGGGCGCATTTCCATGTCGAGATGCCCTTCCTGTACCACGATATGGCAAAGGGCGAGATGATCTGGGTCTATCCCTTGGCCCGGGCCGCGGACAGGGCCGCCGTGGACGAGGAGGTCAGGAAGAAGTGGCATCAGCTCAGGGAGTCCATGCCGCCCGAAGTGAGGCGGGTCCTGGAGGAGCGCTATGGCCCGGTGAGGATACTCTTCGGGATGGACGCCCTCGTAGAGCATATCATGGCCGACGTCTCAACCGATAGAAACGCCGCCAGCAACTGACCCCTCTTCAATCAATAACTCTGGAAGAGCTTGCCCCACTTGGTCTTGAGCGCCTCCCTGACCCGCTTCTTGCCCACGAAGTTATACCAGTAGGCGTCGTGGTAGAGTCTCGAAGCGGCGTATGACCAGGGCGTGAGAACTGTGCGGAGCAGGAACTTCTCGAGGAACTTTAAGGGGCCCCAGTAGATGGCCTTCTGGCCCCTGCTCGCGAAGGTGTTGGCGCTTCCGGTGAAGTGGAAGTTGACATTCGAGATATCCTCGCCCACGACCTCTATCTCCGAGGGGTTCCCGACCCCCAGGCCCTTCTCATGCGCGAGCCTTATGAAGTCGAGTCTCATGGGGTCGAAGCCCATCATTTTGGCCGAAATGGCGTCGATGGCCACCTGGTCGCGGGAGGCCAGCAGGTAGTCCTTCACATAGGGTATCATGGCCCTCGGGCCCGGGCCGTCGCCGGCGAAGGTGCCGTCGGTCACGGCGAAAACGCCCGGGTGAATGTCCTTCTGTATGGTGAGAAGGTCGACGAGCGTCTCGTGGATCACCGAGTGCGTCCAGTGCCGCCGGTCGTGCAGCAGCCCTCCGAAGGCGTTCTTCATGGCTCCGGTCATGGTCGTAAACACATGCGTCTTCATGGTGGGAAGCTGAATGATGTTCGAGCCGACCAGGCGCTTGGGGATGCGGATGCCCTCCGGGAAAATCTCGGGCAGCACCAGGAGGTCCTGCTTGGGCTCGTAGGTTATCCACTCCTCGTTTTCATAGAGATGGATGTTGGCGATATCGTACTTATCGAGCACCACCTTGTGCTTGTTGGCGATCTCGCCCTCCTTGGCGCTCACGACGACGGTGCGGTTATGGGCGCCGTAGATCTTAGCGCGGTCATAGCCGTCATCCAGCAGGGTCTTGATGACGCCCTCGAGCTGCCAGGGCGTCGTCGAGCAGGCCGGGTACCAGTGCTGCCAGGAGATGTTTATCTTGAGCGCGAGCGGCTTATCCTTGGCCAGCTCCACCGGGTAGTCGGCGAGCCGCATGAGCTTGCCGACGTCTTCTAAAACCGTCTCGGGCGCGGTCTTTAAAACTGCGACTTTGGACATTGCTTTCCTCCGTTAATTGGTGCCGGAGGTCGGATTCGAACCGACACGAGCTGTAAGGCCCGGTGGATTTTGAGTCCACTGTGTCTGCCAATTCCACCACTCCGGCACCCCACGTATAATAGCTTCGTGCACCCGACGTGTCAACTGCACAGGTGGGGTCAGGTCTTGAAATGCACAACCGCCCGGGGTCAGGTCTTAGAATGCACAGGCCTGACCCTGTCAGGTAAAACTCGGCCCCGGCCAGCGTGTTCCTTAAGGAATCCTTTTCCGTTGACATAGAGGCCCGCCTTGTTAATATTCAATGTACAATCAAAATCGAAATTCTGGTGGGGCTATAGCTCAGTTGGGAGAGCACTTGTCTGGCAGACAAGGGGTCAGGGGTTCGAATCCCCTTAGCTCCACCATTTTGCTATCCTGCCTCGGGTCCGGCCCTACCTGAGTCTCCATCCCTTGAGGTCGGCGAAGCACGGGAATGGCGCAGCATGCGACACTCGACATAGCCCCGTAAGCGTGGTAACCTGTTTAGGAAGGGAGGCGAGTGATATGAGAGCTGTGACGAGTGCTACGATTCTCTTCTTGATTCTCACGATATTCCTGGCCGGCGCCGCGACGGTCTCCGGGTTCGAGAAGAAGGCGTATCAGATGAGGGAGGACTTCGGCGCCGAGCCCCTCTACGATTGTGTTATGCAGTATTACTACTATTTGCCTTGTCCCACCTACTCCTGGTTCTGGGGGATTGCAAACGAAGGGCCCGACACCTACGGGGCCTTCTTCACGGTCGGAGATGTGTCTACGGGAAACGGCCAAGCATGTAATCCTTACATGTGCTTTCACCTGGAGCAATTCCGGGTTCTTGACTTCGCTGGCTACGGAACCGCATATCCCGGGCTGTTTTCGGTCGTATTCGACTTGTACTGCTGCGATGACCTTGGGTGTCCGATAGGAAGCGCTTTTTGGAGAAGCAGGTCGTACGATACAGCCTACGGCTGGAACTACATCCTGCTTGACCCGGCCATGTCGCTCGCGAGCTGTGCTGTTAACATCGACCCCGTCCTCAACTCCGTCAGGTTTCTTATAACCGCCACCGAGACGGGCAGCGACGCCACTTATCCGGCGTGGGGTTTCGACAATGTCAGCGACTCCTATAATGCAGGTTGCGAGCTCCATGACATGAGCTCTTTCCCCGGGCTCTATCCGAGACCCGCAAGCAGTCACTACGAGACCATGCACTCGGGTTATTACGGTGACGACTTTGAGCACTGCCCGCCGCTATGGATGTGTGATGCCGGCGATACTTCAGCAGCCTGTGACGAGTACGGATTTCTGGAGCTTGCGTGGAGAGTCTACTTGGTCTGTGCCGGGCCATCGGGGACTGAACCGTGTACATGGGGAAGCATCAAGTCGATGTATAGATAAAAGACGGGCCGGCCCCGAAAGACCGGCCCACGAGGAAGATTCCTCTTCCAAAGAAGAGCAACCTCCAAGAGATTAACTTCAGTATACACCTTCTCGCGCAATATCACAAGCCTGGCGACAATAAATCGACCTCACTTCCCTCTTATGCAACGAGCTTGACCCCCGCCCGGGTGTGGGGAATAATGGAAGGAACTTCAGGAAGGAGGAGCCGTGGGATCAAAGCAGGTCACAACCTCATGCACCTGTGACTGTCCCGACACCTGCTCCATCCTCGCTGAGGTCGATGGCGGCAAGGTCACCCGCCTCAAGGGTAACCCCGACTTTGTGCACACGGGCGGCTTCCTGTGTAAGAAGGCCCGGGGGTTTCTCAAGCGCGTTTTCAGCCCCGACCGCATTCTCCATCCCATGAAACGGGAGGGAAGCGCCTGGCGGGAGATATCCTGGCCGGATGCCATCGATATTCTCGCCGGGAAGATCAGCCGGGCCCACGACAAGCACGGGCCGCTTTCGGTTCTCTACTTCCGGGACTCGGGCTCCATCGCCGCCTTAAAGAACATGAACGACCGGCTTTTTAACCTCATGGGGGGCGCAACCTTCACGAGCGGCTCGCTCTGCGGGGGAGCCGGCATAGCCGGGCAGACCTGCGACTTCGGTTACAGGACGGCGCATGATCCCGAGGACCTCTTAAACTCCAGAGTCATAATCCTCTGGGGACGGAACCCGGCTGTCACCAATATCCATCTCATGCCGGTCTTGAAGAGGGCGCGGGAACGGGGCTCCCGGATAGTGCTCATAGACCCGGTGGCTACCGAGACGAGCCGCTTCGCAGACCAGCATCTTAAGACCGCGCCCGGCTCCGACGCCATGCTCGCCGTCGGGCTCGCCAAGCTCCTCCTCGAGGGCGGATGCGGCAAGTCGGAGTTTGTGAAGTGCCTCACCAGCGGCTTCACCCGCTATCTTAAAGCCACCCGCGACATCGGCCTCGATGAGGTCTCGCGGGAGACCGGAATAGCGGCCGATGAGATACGAGCGCTCGCCAAGCAATGCTGCCACAACAGGCCGGTCGCCATCGTCGGCGGCTGGGGCCTTCAGCGGCGGAGGAACGGCGCCGTAACCTACAGACATCTGGATGCTGTGGGCGCCATCCTGGGGAGCATTGGCGTAGAGGGCGGCGGCGTGAGTCACGGCATGGACGAGATGCGCTGGTTCGATCTCGGGGCGTCCCTCTCTGAGGCGCCCGCAAGGCGGCGCTTCATCCCCAAGCCGCAGGTGGGGAGGGGCATCCTTTCGGCCATCGACCCGGCCATAGAGGTCGCGATCGTCACAGGCGCCAACCCGGTGAATCAATGCCCCAACACCAATCTGGTGAGGAAGGCTTTCGAGGAGATACCTTTCCTCGCGGTTTCCGATATGTTCATGACCGATACAGCGGAGCTTGCCGACCTCGTTCTTCCCTCGACGCATTTTCTCCAGGAGAGGGACATACTCGGGAGCTACTGGCACAATTACGTGATGCCCGTAAACCCCGCGCAACCGAGGCTGGGCGAGGAGAAGTCAGATCTCGAGGTCATGCACCTTATCGCCGGGAAGCTCGGGTTGGAGGGTGACTTCCCGGAGGATCCCGACTTCTATCTCGAGCAAATCATATCCCCGCTCAAAGAAGACGGTGTCGGTCTTGAGGATCTGATGCGCGGGCCTTACCGGCCGGCATCGGCCGTCGACATCCCCTTCGAAGGCGGCAAGTTCATGACGCCCTCGGGCAAGTTCGAGTTCGTAGACTCGCTTCCCGCCGGGCTCGATGCCGCCCCCGATTATCCTTACTGGCTCATCTCGCCGCATCCGGCCGGAAGCATACATTCGCAACTTTCAGATGTATCGGCGGAGCGCGTGCCGGAGGTTCACGTCTCTCGGGCGACAGCCGGCGCCCGCGGCCTGGGGGATGGCGATGCCGCGGTCGTCCGGACGGCGCAGGGCGCCCTCACATGCAGTGTGGTTGTCGGCGATGACGTGAGGGACGACACGGTGCTAATCTATGAAGGCGGGTGGGACAAACTGGGGGGGACCGTGAACAGGCTCACGGCGGACACCTTAAGCGACGGAGGCAATGCGGCCACCTACTACGATGTGAAATGCGGCCTGGAAAAGGCCGCATGAAATAGTTGAGGTAAGACATTTGGCAAAACAGTCGGTCAGGGTTCTAATAAAGCCCGACAACAAGGAAGTGTGGATAGTCTCGGGCTCCACTGTCGCCGAAGCCCTTTTCGCGGCGTCCATCCCCATCACCATGCCCTGCGGCCTGAGCGGCAGATGCGGCAAGTGCGTCGTTCTGGTCAGGGGCGGGGTGACGCCGGCCGACGACGATGAGCGCCGGCGCATCAGGTCTAAGAAGAAGGGCGCGCGCCTGGCCTGCCGCGTGCGTGTGACGGGCGACTGCGAAGTCACCGTGCCGGCAGCGAGCCGCATAAGCATACAGAAGATTGAGACGCAGGGAAGAGTATCGCATTCTTACAGGTTCGAGCCCGGCGTCTTCAAGCTCTATCTCGGCGAGGTCGATCAGAAATACCGCGACGGCCTCCAGACCCTGAGGAAAACCTACGGCATCAACTCGCGCGAGATCGTCATGGAGATGACCAATCCCAACCTCCTGGACGATACGCTCCGGAATGACGCCGCCTATCTTCTCGCCGAGCACACCGGCTCCACGCTGGTCGCCGGGCGGGAGGACATCATGGCCTTCGAGGCCGGCGACACGTCCGGCCGCTGCTATGGCGTGGCCTTCGACGTCGGCACCAATACCATAGTGGGCTCTCTCGTGGACCTGGTAAGCGGCAGGGAAGTCGGATCGGTCTCCACTGTAAACCCGCAGGTCACCCACGGCGACGACGTGGTCTCGAGGATAAGGTTCGCGAAGTCGGCGGGCGGCCTCGATCTGATGCGCCACGAAGTCGGGAACGCCATGAACGGTCTCTTAGAGGCCATGATCAAGAAGTTTAAGATCGACGGCAGGCGCGTCTACGCTTGCGCGGCTGTGGGCAACACCGTCATGCAGCATATACTCGTCGGCGTATCGCCCGAGGACCTGGGGCGCGCGCCTTACCGGGCCAGGCTCATGTCAGCGGTCGAGACCGTGGCCTCGCGGACGGGAGTGCGGGGCCATCACACCTGCCGCCTGTTCGTACCCGCGCCCATAGGCGGCTTTGTCGGCGGCGACATAGTCTCGCTTATCATCTCGCAGTCGCTTCACAAGCAGAAAAAGCCCGTGCTCGGGATAGATATCGGCACCAATGGCGAGATAGTGCTCGCGGCGGACGGCAAAGTTGCGGCCTGCTCGACGGCTGCGGGTCCGGCCTTCGAAGGCGAACGCATAAGCTCGGGCGTCCGGGCGATAGAGGGCGCCATCGAGAGAATCAAGATAACGGGTGGCGATGTGAATCTCACGACCATCGCCGGCAAGCCGCCCATGGGGCTCTGCGGGTCGGGCGTCATCTCATGCGTGGCCGAGCTCCTCAGGAAAGGCGTTCTCGATGAGAGCGGGAGGATGCGCCTCCCGGAAGAGATAAAGAACAAGTCGCTCGCCAGGCGGGTGGTTCCCGGAGAGAGCGGCCGCGAGTTCATCATACGGGCGAGGCCCGACATAAGGTTGAGGCAGGGAGATATCCGAGAGGTGCAGCTCGGCAAGGCCGCCATAAGCGCCGGCATCAAGACGCTCTGTTCGCTCACGGGCATCGACATGGCCAGGATCTCGACAGTGTATGTGGCGGGCGGCTTCGGCTCATCGTTGAAAGCCGCCGACCTCCGGCGCCTGGGGCTTCTCCCCGAGGGCCTGGGAGGGAGGGTCAGGATTGTGGGTAATGCCGCAATCGAGGGCGCCAAGGTCCTGCTCACGTCGCTCGAGGCCCGCGATGAGGCCGCCAGGATTACCCATGAGGCCCGCCACGTGGAGCTCTTCTCCGAGCCCGCGTTTAATGAGGAGTTCTACCGCAGTATGGAGTTCACCGGATAGGCACGGCAGGCCCCCGATCTGGGGCATTTGACCCACGGTTTGAGGGTATTCACCCGCTCATGGCCCGAACATGAGAACACCTCCCGCCCCGGGGGCAGGCAATTGGATGCTCCCTCGAGACCGCCGCGCCCCTAACTTCAACTCCTGCAACTGATTGCGGGCCCCGCCCCGCCGCCCCGTCCCGCCCGGCATATGGCAGGCGAAGTTTCCCGCAGCTGGCACATGGGTTGCAATTGTATGTAGGTACAACTGAATAGGCGGTACAGAAAGTTCCCTGGTATGTTCGTGACTCGCCAGGTCGTGGGCTGATCTCCGAATATATGACCGAGTTTCACGTAAACCTCGCACACGGCATTGCACCGGGGAACTTTTTGTGTTTATGCCGTGCCAACAGGCGGGCCCGCCGCCTTCTCCCGCAAGCGCTTCCAAGCCTCTCCCGCGCATCATTGCAATTGACACTTTCTGCAACTTTCTGCTAACTTGTATGCAACCTTAGCGATGGGGGAGTATAATCTTTGGCCGATGACGTGGAGATTCAGAAGCTCAGCCAGGAAGTGGCGCAGCGCGTCAAGGCCAGGCTTGTGGGCAGGGACACCTCGGGTAAAAGGATGATTCCCGTGGGTATCTCGGGCCGCCATATCCACCTGACTCGCGAGGTCTTGGAACAGCTCTACGGCAGGGGCTACGAGCTCACCCGGCTCCGGGACTTGAGCCAGCCCGCCGAGTTCGCCGCCAGTGAGACGGTGACGGTGGTGGGCCCCAAAGGCCGCGCCATAGAGGGCGTGCGAATTCTGGGGCCGCCGCGCAAGTACACACAGGTCGAACTCGCTGCGAGCGACGGCATAAGGCTCGGGATCGATCTTCCCATAAGGAAGACGGGCGATGTGGCCGGGACGCCCGGGCTCACGGTCGTGGGGCCGGCCGGTACGGCGATCCTGAAAGAGGGCGCCATCAGGGCGACGCGGCACATTCACATGACCGCGGCTGACGGCGCGCGCTTCGGGCTCACCGACGGCCAGGCGGTAAGAGTGAGGGTGGAGGGGCCGTCGGGGCTCACGTTCGACAACGTAGTGGTGAGAGTCAACGACAGATATGCGCTTGACTTCCACCTCGATACAGATGATGCTAATGCAGCCGGGCTCCAGACCGGAGACCTGGTTGAGATATTACCTTGAAAGAGGGGGAGGTGACACGCTTGAATGACGCAGTGGGCAAGATCGAGGCAAGGGGATTCCCGGCGGTCGTGGAGGCCGCGGATGCCATGGTCAAGGCAGCCCGGGTTACCCTCACCAGGTATGAGAAAACCGGCGGAGGGCATTGCACGGTGATCGTGCGCGGAGACGTGGGCGCGGTGCGCGCCGCAGTCGAGGCCGGCGCCGTCGCTGCCGGGAAAGTGGGTGAAGTCGTAAGCGTCCACGTGATACCGAGTCCGGATCCGGCCCTCGAAGACGTCATGCTGTCACCTACGAAGCAGAAGAACATTAAGTACTAAAAGAGCACCCAACAGAAGGAGGTTCGAAATTGGCTGAGGCAGGAGACGCGATCTACCGGGAAGCGTTGGGGCTTATAGAGACCAGGGGATTCGTGGCCATGGTAGAGGCATCGGACGCCATGGTCAAAGCCGCCAAGGTGGCCCTCGTTCACTACGAGAAGACAGGTGGCGGATACGTTACGACCATAGTCAGGGGAGACGTTGCGGCCGTAAAGGCGGCATGCGACGCCGGCAGCGCCGCAGCCAGCAAGGTGGGCGAGGTCGTAAGCGTGCATGTCATTCCGAGGCCGCATACCAACCTCGAAGATGTACTCCCGATAGGCAAGCTAGCCAAGACCAAATAGACGGCCTTTAGTACGGAGGGCGGCCCGTGATTGTCGGGGAAGTGGTAGGCACAATTGTAGCGACGCGCAAAGAGGAGAGGCTCGAGGGGCTCAAGTTCCAGATCGTCAAGATATACGACATGGACATGAAGCCCACGGGGAGTTTCCTTGTCGTGGCCGACGCCGTGGGGGCGGGCCGGGGCGAGATGGTGCTCTGCTCACAGGGGAGTTCAGCGCGCCTTACCGGGGCCACCGAGAACAGGCCCGTCGACGCCGTGATCATGGGCATAGTCGATACCATCGAAATCGGAGGCGAGAGTATCTTCGAGAAGTATGCTTGATGAAAGAACCATAAGCGCCATAGTCGAGGAGGTATTAAGGAAACTCAAGGCCGAAGGTGTATCCTCGCCCGCGAATACCCGTCTTTCCGAGACGGGTGTTTTTTCATCCATAGACGCGGCCATCGACGCCGCCGAGGGCGCCCAGGCCGACCTCGCCAGACTTCCCGTGGAGACCCGGAAGAAGATCGTGGGCGCCATGCGGAGCGTGTGCTGCGAGCACGCCGAGGAGCTCTCCAGGCTGGCCCTGGAAGAGACCGGGCTCGGGAGGTATGAGGACAAGGTAAACAAGAACCTGCTGGCCGCGACGCGCACTCCGGGCATAGAGGACCTCGCGCCCGAGGCCGTGTCGGGCGACCACGGACTCACCATTACCGAGCGGGCCCCCTACGGGCTCATCGGCTCCATAACGCCGTCGACTAACCCGAGCGAAACCATCATCAATAACGCCATCGGCATGGTGGCGGGCGGCAACTCGGTGGTCTTTAACTGCCACCCGTCGGCGGCGAGGACGTCGACGAGGACCATCGAGCTCTTAAACTCCGCCATCGTCGCGGAGGGCGGGCCACATAACGTGCTCGCGGCCGCCGAGAAGCCCACTATCGAGACCGCTCAGGCCCTCATGAAGCATCCCAAGGTGAGGCTGCTCGTCGTGACAGGCGGAGGCGCGGTGGTGCGCGAGGCCATGAACTCGGGCAAGAAAGTGATCGCCGCGGGGCCGGGCAATCCCCCCGTTGTCGTGGACGAGACGGCCGACCTCGCGCGCGCGGGCCGCGACATCGTCAGCGGGGCGTCGCTCGACAACAATATCGTGTGCATTTGCGAGAAGGAAGTCTTCGCCGTGGATTCGATCATGGACGGCCTCAAAGCGCGCATGTGCGATTGCGGCGCCGTCGAGATAAAGGGCCGGGACGTCGAGAAGCTCGAGGCGCTCATCATCAAGGAGAACAAGGGCCCCAACAAGCACGCGGTCACCCAGAGGGATTATGTCGGCAAGGACGCCGAGGTGCTGCTATCTGAGATCGGCGTCAAGAGCGCCGGCGGCGCGAGACTCATAATATGCGAGACCCCGAGTTCGCATCCTTTCGTCTGGACCGAACTCCTCATGCCGGTCCTGGCGATGGTCAGAATGCCCTGCGTGGACGACGCCATCAAGATGGCCAAGCAGGCCGAGCACGGCTTCGGCCACTCGGCCCTGATGCATTCGACCAATATCACCAAGCTCTCCGAGATGGCGAGGTTCATACAGACCACCATTTTCGTCAAGAACGGGCCGTGTTATGCCGGGCTCGGCTTCGGCGGGGAGGGCTACACGAGCTATACCATCGCGAGCCCCACCGGCGAGGGGCTGACCTCCGCCCGCACTTTCACGAGGATGAGAAGGTGCGTGCTCGTTGACTATTTCAGGATTGTCTGAGGCAACCAATTGGCTGATCGTCTTCCTCTATCCAGAAGCGCCATTGCCCGCAGGATCTTCGAGGCCGGCGTCGTCGGCGCGGGTGGCGCCGGTTTTCCGACCCATGTGAAGGCCGAGTCCCGGGCCGAAATCGTTATCGCGAACGGCTGCGAGTGCGAGCCGCTCGTCAGGTCGGACTACCATGTCCTGGCCGGAGACGGGAGTGTGGTCCTGGAAGGGCTGAGCGTTATGATGCTCGCCACCGGGGCCGGCAAGGGCTATCTCGCCGTCAGGCATGAATATGAAGACCTCCTCGCGCCCTTAAAGAAGAAGGCGGAAAGCGCGGGCGTCGAGTTCGTGACCGTGCCCGATAAATACCCGGCCGGGGACGAGCATATCCTGGTATATGAGGCCACGGGCCGGGCCATACCCCAGGGCGGAATACCGCTCGACGTGGGCGTTGTGGTCAACAATGTCAATACGCTATTCAACGTGGCGCGGGCCATGGAAGGAAAGGCCGTCACTTCGCGCATAGTGACGGTTGCCGGCGACGTCGCGCGCACGGTGGTGGGCGACGTCCCCATCGGGACATCGGTTGCGGATGTGCTGAAGCTCACCGGGAATTACGGGAGTCTCGCGGGCAAGAAAATACTGCTCTCGGGCGTCATGATGGGGGAAGTCTGCGACGATCTCGCAAGGCCGGTCGATAAGAGGATGGGCTCGGTCATCGTGCTTCCCGAGACCAATGAAGTCATAGTGAGAAAGACGCTTCCGGTGGAGGCCATGATGAAACGGGCCGCGTCGGTGTGCTGCCAGTGCACTTTCTGCACCGAGCTCTGCCCGCGGCATCTCCTGGGCCACGATATCGAGCCCCACAAAATTATGCGCACGGTGGCGCTCGCCGGGAGCAATATCGAAGACATCGCCGGGGCCATGTACTGCTGCGAGTGCGGTCTATGCGGCATGTACGTCTGTCCCATGCGGCTTTCGCCCGACCGCATCAGCGCCATGGTGAAGCGCGAGCTCATCGCCAGGGGCGTCAAGGTGGAGGGGTCGGGAGAGGCGCGGGTCAATCCCAACAGGGAGTACAGGCGCGTCCCCCATGAGCGCATCATATTGAAAACCGAACTCACATCCTACGAGAGCGAGGCGAAGAAGGTTGATAAGTTGAGCCCCGCGCGTGTTAGTATACCCCTAAAGCAGCACCTGGGGGTCGCCGCCGCGGCCTTGGTCCAAGCTGGCGACCGCGTGAGCGAGGGCGACGTCATAGGCGAGCCCGAGAGCGGCAAACTCGGCGCCAGGGTGCATGCGAGCGTGGACGGCGTGGTTGTGGAAGTCGGGGATACGGTTGTCATAGACAGGTAGTAAGAGGAAGGCGGCGGCGTGAGGCCGCCGGCCGGGGAGAAGATGGACGGCAGGGAAGAAGCCAGGATCGAAGCCATAGGCCTCGTGGAGTTTAACAGCATCGCCTTCGGCATACATGCCGCGGACGAGATGCTTAAGATCGCGCCGGTCGAGCTCGTGATCGCCATGACCATATGCCCGGGCAAGTATCTCGCGCTCGTCGTGGGGGACGTCTCGTCGGTGGATTCCTCGGTGAAACGCGGTGTGGCGGCGGGCTCTGACACCGTGGTGGACAGCCTCTTCATCCCCAATATCAACCCCATGGTGTTTCCCGCCATGATGGGAACGGCCGAGACGGGCGCCATCGGCTCGGTGGGCGTCATCGAGACCTTCTCTGTGGCCTCCGCCATAGTCGCGGGGGACGGTGCGGCCAAGGCCTCCGAAGTCCGGCTGATTGACCTCCGCGTAGCCCAGGGTCTCGCCGGGAAGTCGTTCGTTACGATGACCGGAGACGTCAGCGATGTCACTGCCGGTGTGGCGGCCGGAGTTGAACTCATAAAGGAAAGCGGTATGCTGGTTAAGTCGGTGGTGATTCCATCGCCGCATGACGATCTCAAACGGAAGCTGGTGTAGGCATGCATATCGGCAAGGTAATCGGAACATTGGTGGCCACGAGCAGGGTGGAAAATCTCGAGGGCGTCACTTTTCTCGTCGTCCAGCCCCTCACGACCAAGCTCGAACCGACGGGCAAACCCCTCATAGCCGTGGACTCGGTGAGCGCGGGCCCGGGCGACATCATTTATTATGTGCGCGGCAGGGAGGCGGCCAATACCCTGGGTGAGAAGTTCAACCCGGCGGACGCGGGCGTAATCGGCATAGTCGACAGGGTGGATATCTAGCCATGTACATAGCCGAAGTCGTTGGAAATGTCGTATCGACGGTCAAGCATGAGCATCTCAACGCCCGCAAGCTTCTCCTCGTCCAGCCCACCGATCCGGCAGGCAAGCCCTACGGAGAACCCCTGATCGCCATCGACATGGTGGATTCGGGCATAGGCGACCGCGTCCTCATCGTGGACCAGGGGACGGCAACGCGCCAGGTCCTCAAGGTCGATCTGCCCACGGTGCGCACAGTGATCCTCGGCATTATCGACCGCATCGAATTCGAGGGCGGCGAGTGAACCCCAGACGAGTCATAGACCCCGACGAGGCGGCCCGGGACATTCTCCATACCGGGAAGCGCATGTACGACCACGGTTTCGTCGCGGCCAATGACGGCAACATAAGCGTCAGGCTCTCGGAGGACCGCCTGCTCACCACGCCCTCGGGCATGAGCAAGGGCTTTCTCACCAGGGGCGACCTGGTCGTTACCGACATGCGGGGAGAGAAGGTGAGCGGTAAACGTGAGCCCACCTCCGAGGTCAAGATGCATATCCGGGCTTATGAGCTCAGGGAAGACATCGTTGCCGTCATGCACGCCCACCCGCCCTATGCCACGGCCTTCTCGGTTGTCGCGGTGCCGCTGGCGGGCTGCATACTTCCAGAGGTCATCGTGTCCATAGGGTCGGTTCCCCTCACGCAGTACGCAACGCCCGGCACCGATGAGGTGCCGCGCTCCATCGAGGAAATCGTGAAGCGTTACGACGCGTTTCTCCTGAGAAACCACGGCGTCATGACTGTTGGCGCGGACGTTTTGGGAGCTTATCATAAGCTTGAGACCGTCGAGCATTTCGCCAAGATTACCTTCATCGCCCGGCACCTCGGCCGCATCAACCCCCTCGGGGATGACGAGGTGCAGAAGCTCATGGAGGTCCGGGACAAGCTCGGCATCAAGGGGCCCGACCCGGCCTGCCAGGACTGCGGTGCCTGCGAGCCCGCCTCCGGAGCGGGCGGAGCAAGCGGAGCCGGCGGAATCGATGACGCAAACCTGCAAAAACTGATCGTCGAAGAAGTTCTGAAAGCATTGAAGGGAAGGTAGCAATGAAGTGGACAAGGTTCTTCTCCCCGACTCTTAAGGAAACGCCGGCCGAGGCCGAGATCAAAAGCCACAGGCTCATGCTGCGCGCGGGGATGATGCGCAAGGTGTCGGCGGGTGTTTACTCGCTCCTGCCGCTGGGGCTTCGCGTCACCCAGAAGGTCGAGAGAATAGTCCGCGAGGAGATGAATCGCACGGGCGCCATGGAGATACTGATGCCCGTCCTCAGCCCGGCCGAGCTGTGGACCGAGAGCGGCAGGTGGCCCGTTTACGGCAAGGAGCTCATGCGGCTCCAGGACAGGCACGGCAGGTTCTTCGCTCTTGGCCCCACGCATGAAGAGGTCGTCACCGACATGGTGAGGGGCGAGGTGCGCTCCTATCGCCAGCTTCCTTTCACGCTATACCAGATACAGACCAAGTTCCGGGACGAGGTGCGCCCTCGTTTCGGCGTTGTGCGCGCCCGCGAGTTCATAATGAAAGACGCTTACTCCTTCCACCAGACCGAGGAGTCGCTACAGGAGACCTACGCCAAGATGTACGAAGCCTATACGCGCATCTTCACGCGCTGCGGCCTGCGCTTCGGAGCGGTGACGGCCGACTCGGGCGCCATAGGGGGCGACGTCACGCATGAGTTCATGGTATTCGCCGACACGGGCGAGTCCCAGGTCTTCGCCTGCAAATGCGGCTACGCCGCGACCGAGGAGAGGGCCGAGGGCGAGATAGAGGCGTATCCCGCTGACGAAGAGGCCCGGGACATCGAGAAGGTGAAGACGCCGGGCATGAAGACGGTCGAAGAGGTGACGGAGTTTCTGAAGAAGAAGCCCTGGCAGCTCCTGAAGACCATAATTTATAACTCCGACGGGAACTTCGTGGCCGTCCTGATGCGGGGCGACAGGGAAATAAACGAGGCCAAGCTCGCCAAGGTGCTGGGCTCGGCGAGCCTCGAGCTCGCGACTCCCGATGAGATCGCGAAAGTGACCGGCGGACCGCTGGGTTTCTCAGGGCCCGTGGGCCTCAAGGGCGTCCGCATAATCGCGGACAACTCGGTTGCGAACATGTCCAACATGGTGACCGGCGCCAGTGAAGCCGACGCGCATTTCGTCAATGTGAACCTGGGCCGGGACTTCGAGCCCACCGAGCTTGCCGACCTGGTGCAGGCCATGGAGGGCGACAAGTGCAAGAAATGCGGCGAGATGCTCTCGTCATGGCGCGGCATCGAGGTCGGCCAGATCTTCAAGCTGGGGACCAAGTACTCTACCTCCATGAAGGCCCAGTTCCTGGACGATAAGGGCATCGAACACCCCTTCATAATGGGATGCTACGGAATCGGCGTCACGCGGACGGTCGCGGCCTCTATCGAGCAGAACAGCGACGACGACGGCATCATCTGGCCCATCTCCATAGCCCCCTTCGAGGTGCATATCCTCCCCACCAATATGTCCGACTCTGGTCTCGTCGAGACGGCCGAGAAGATTTACCAGGGCCTGCTGGATAAGGGCGTCGAGGTAGTCATGGACGACAGGGAAGAGCGCCCCGGCGGCAAGTTCAAAGACGCCGACCTCATCGGCGTTCCCATCCGCATCACCGTGGGCGAGCGGGGTATGAAAGAGGGCATAGTGGAGATCAGGCTCCGCGAGAGCGGAGAGACTACCAAAGTAGAAATAGGCAAGGCCATAGACCTTGCCTATGAAATGGTGCGGGATCTAAAGAAGAAATACGAGCTCTAAGCCTTTAGAGCGTTTACCTTCTTCGCCAGCCTTGATTTCTTGCGGGCAGCCGTGCGCTTGTGGACGATGCCCTTCTTGACCGCCTTATCGATCGTGGACGAAGCCATGATGAGCTTGGCCTGGGCGTCTTCCGCGGTCTCGGCCGTGCGGACGCTCTTAACGGAGCCTTTCACCTGGGACTTCACCTTGCGGTTCCTGATCCGGCGAACCTTGTCCTGGCGGATACTCTTTGCTGCAGACTTATGATGTGGCAATATATACCTCCTTAACCGTCTTTGCTGAAGGTAACATCAAGTCCCCGGGGGGTCAAGAGTTTCTTGGGGCATTCCCCGGGGTCAGCATTTCCAGGGGTCAGGTCTGAAAATGCACAGATTCTTGGGGTCAGGTCTGAAAATGCACAGTTGACACCCCGGCGGTCCCTTGGTACATAGAGACTGCGAATGGCCCGGCGCTCCGGAGAAGCGGCATCTGTCAATAGCGACCCCTCGAGGACCATCAATACCGGCAGACGAAAGAGCTGCGCCATCAGCCACCCATTTCAGAAGGAGAATCCATGTTGAGGCTACTTGCAATCCTGACTGCCCTTACGGTCGCCATGTCCTGCTCACAGGAGGAGGTGGATCAGGCCCCCCGGCAGAGGATGGAGCGCGTGGAAAACGGCCTCCTCGAATTCAGATCGCCCGCCCTTATGTTCCAGCCCGACAGCGCCCAGCTTGCGAATCCGCGGCCCATGGATGAGAGGATGCTGCACTACAAGGTCCCGGGCGTAAGCGTCGCGGTCATCAATGACTGTGAAGTGGAATGGGTCGGGGCTTACGGCATCATGGACGCAAACACCGGGACGCCTGTCACTTCCGAGACCATCTTCGAGGCCGCGTCCACGAGCAAGATGGTTACGACTGTTCTTGCGCTCCATTTCGTACAGAATGGTTTGATCGATTTGGATACCGACGTGAACGCATACCTGAAATCGTGGAAAGTGCCGGAGAATGAATTCACGGAGACCGAGAAAGTGACGCTTCGCCGGCTGTTGACTCATGAGGCCGGATTGCCGTCAACCAACTTCGGCCACGATGAGACCGGCGGATATCCCACGCTGATCGATGTTCTAAACGGCGCCCCGCCTGCTCTGAACAGACCTGCGGTGCCTGAGCTCGTGCCGGGAGCCCAGTGGCAGTATTCTAACGTAGGCTATGACGTCATACAGATGCTGCTCGAGGATGTATCGGGGAAGGACTTTGAGCAGATAGCGGAGGAAGTGGTTTTCGTTCCTCTCGCGATGGACAACAGCTCATTCGAGTATCCCCTGGATTCTGAAAAGAGCAAACGCGAGGCAATGCCGCACGACGCCGAAGGTGTTTCGCTGAAACCTCAGATGCATTTGACGGCTTTGGCCCACGGCAACCTGACCACGACGCCAACAGATCTTGCGAAGCTGACGGGGGAGATCCTGCTCTCCTACCGGGGGGAGTCGGAAATGGTGCTTTCGCAGGAGATGGCGCGGCAGCTTCTGAGCAAGCAGCTCGACCTTGACCCGGGGATGTTCGGCGTAGCCATATCTGAAGGGCTCGGGGTCCTGCTCATGGGCGAGGGAGAGGACATGCTGTTCTTACTTCCCGGAAGCAATCTCCCGGGATTGAATTGCTGGCTGGCAGGGTGGCCTGAGCGGGGAACGGGCGCGGTCGTAATGACAAATGGCGCCATGGGTGAAGTGCTTGCCATGGAGATTCTCTCTTCGATCAACCTCGAATACAACAGGGCAGACAACTGAGCGAATGCCGGAGTGCGAGATAGCGTGAACAATCTGGAGGTGAGAGCCATGAAAGGCAGGATTCAGTCCGCTCTTTCTGCAGCTGCACTTGCAGTCACCTTAATGCTCCTTGTGAGCGTTTGCTCCTTGGCCGAGGAGGATGGAAGTCCCGTATCGATCGGCACGTACAGGACGTTGCGCTCGGAGGTTCTGGATGAGGACCGGACAATACTGGTCAATCTACCCCGCGGGTATGAAAAATCAGCGGTTCACTATCCTGTTCTGTTTGTTCTCTACGGCGGCCAGGTACGCGGGTATTTCGCGGAAACAGTTCACGTGACTGACCGCCTCCATGAGGCGGGCCTGATCCCCCGACTCATAGTCGTCGGGGTCAAGAACGTGGACCGCTATCGAGACAATCTACCGGTTAATCGTAATGGCGAGAGAGGTGGCGCGGACAAGTTCCTGAGATTCTTTGACGAGGAGCTCATACCCTTTGTGGATGAGTCCTACCGCACGAAGGACTTCCGCATTCTGGTCGGTCCTCAGGCCGGGGCATCCTTCGGCCTATATGCCCTGATGGAGCGGCCCGGCCTGTTCAGGGTCAATATGATAACCAATCCCTTCTGGAATAGCTCGGTAAGGGAGTACCTTCTGGCGATGGCGGACGGTTTTTTCAATCGTGAAGGGCCACTGGAGAGCTTCCTCTTCATAACCTGCAACACGGGCGCGGACAGCGAAGCTACGATGGAGTATCTGGACAAACTGGCGGGGGTAGTCGAAGAGGGTAGGAGAAACGACTTTGTCATGGTGATGAACCCCCTCGGGGAAGAAGAGAAAGACGGCACCATTCCATCACCCGGGCTGAAGAAGGGGCTCCCGGCCTATTTCAAGGGCTACAAGCTCCCCGAGGACGCAGAAGTGGATGGCCTGGATGACCTGAAACAGTACTACCGGGTCCTCTCGGAGCGGTACGGCTATGAGGTCAACGTACCGGAAGTCGCCCTGATCAGGCAGGGAGACAGGCTCCAGCGCAGCGGAGGAGTCGAGGAAGCCGAAGTGATTTATGAATACGTAGTGGAGCAGTACCCTCACAATCTCAACAGCTATCTCAGGCTCGCGGAACTCTACAGGAGCCAGGGGAACTATGGCCGGTCCATAGACTACTATGAGCGGTTTCTCGAGAGGAGACAGGAGCCCTTCATCGAGCAGCAGTTGACTGCCCTTCAAAGATATGTCGATGAATCTGCCGCATATGCCGTCGAAGTGGCCATAATCGGTTCGGGTATTGACGCGGGAGTTACAAAGTACCGTGAGCTCAGGGCCGATGACGGGGCCGATCTCTATTTCAGCGAAAGCGAGTTTAATTCGCTTGGATATGCGCTGGTTGCCAGGGGGATGCCCGGCGCGGCTATCGAAGTATTCAAGATGAATGTTGAAATGAATCCCGAGTCGGCGAACGCCTATGACAGCCTGGGAGAGGCGTATCTGATGCATGAGGATGTGCCGCTGGCAGTCGAGAGCTATAAGAGATCACTGGAGTTAGATCCCGCTAATGACAATGCAAGAGAGGTACTCAAGACGCTGGGTGAGGAGGGAGATTAGAACCGGTCACTGGGTGATATCGTATGCTCCGCGCTCGCGCCGGCGCTTCCTTGCCTGGTAGCGCTTCTCCTTCCAGTACTCCGTGATGTAGTTATAGGCCCGGACATAGTCATACATGGGAAATATGAGGCTGTCGGGGGGACTGAACTGCATGGCCGCGAGAATGAGCCCGTAGACCGGAGACGTGAGCACCAGCCTGAGGCCCATCTTCTTGAGCGTGAGCGCAAGAGGTTCGCGGCCCGGGCGGGCGGGTTCGGCGAGATGTATGCGGAGGGTAGTCTTGAGATAGGGGTGCCTCTCCGCCAGGACGGGCACGGTGTACTTGCCGTACTCCCGCATCTTAACGAGCATGTCGTCGAGGTCGGGGGGGTGGTGATGATAGGCCGCCGCGTCCTCGGCGAACACGAATTCCGCTCCCGCGTCGGCCAGCTTGGCCGCGAGGTCCATGTCCTCGCCGTAGTGGATGATCGCCTCGTCGAACATGCCCGCCTTCTCGAGGAGCGCTCTTGATACGGATGCGTTTCCCGTTCGGAAGCACTTCGGCGGGATGTAGTCCCGGGACTTGAGCTTCCGGACGCCCTGCCTCTCGATATAGCGGGCGAGGGAGTGGCCGGCGTACTCCGGCGGGCTCTTGACATCCCCGATTACGACAGTGTTTTGGGCGGTGTGGCGCTTCATATGCTCCTCTATGAAAGTCTCAACAACCGTCATGTCATCGTCGAGGAAGATGATGATCCCGCCGGCCGAAGCTGTTATGCCTGCATTCCTGGCGGCGCCGCGGCCCACCTTCTCCGGAATCGATACGAACTCGACGGGCATATCCATGGAGCCGACTCCGATGCTTTCGGCGTCGACCTCTGTCCCGTCGCCCACCACCGTGACGTCATACATATAGGAGGTCTTTTGCCTGTTGAGCGACTCGATGAGGTTCCGGAGCAGCGCCTCGCGCCTGTAGGTTGGGATTACGACACTTGCTCTCGGGGTTTCAGCCATATTATCTCGCCGTTTTAGAGTCGGCAGAGTATATCAGCGGGGGCGAGCGCTGTCAACGCATAGCCTTTTCCTTTGATGAGCCCGGAGGGTTCTGATATATTGAGTCGCCGAGGCAACCCATGGCAAGAGAAACCAAAGAGAAAATCGCAAAGTCAGCAAGCCGAGTAAGCGCAGCCACCATAGTGAGCCGCGTGTTCGGGCTGGGGCGCGACGCCATATTCGCCGCGCTATTCGGGACGAGCTATGTGGGGGACGCCTATAATGTGGCCTTCCTCATCCCCAACTTCCTGAGAAGAGTATTCGGGGAGGGGGCCCTCGCGGCCGGGTATATCCCGGTCTATAAGCATTACCTTCACAAGGACGGGAGCGAGCGGGCGCTCGAGCTCGCGGTCAAGATCTTCTCCGTCCTGGTCGTCATACTGGCCGTAATCGTCCTCGGCGGCATTGTCTTCTCGGAGTTCATCGTGAAGGCATGGGCCTTCGGCTGGCGGGACCAGCCCGAGCTCTTTGCGCTAACTGTGAAACTCACCCGCATCCTGTTTCCCTTCATCCTCTTCGTGGGTATTTCGTCGCTCTCCATGGTCACGCTGAACAGCGTGGGATACTTCACGATTCCCGCGCTCTCGCCGGCCCTGCTCAACGCTTTCCTCATGGGGGTGGGCGTCGGCCTGATACGCTATTTCACAGGCTCCCTCGAGTCGGCCGTGGTGTGGTTCGCCGTGGGGACGGTGGCGGGGGTGCTGCTCCAGATCGTCGTGCAGCTGCCGCTCCTGTTCCGAACGGGCCACAAGCCCGGTTTCGACTTCGACGTAAGGGACGAAGGCGTGAAATGGGTGGGGCGCCTGCTGCTTCCGAGCATAATCGCGCTGGCTGCGACCCAGATCAATGTGCTGGTGGATACGCTTCTCGCCACGACGCTCGCCGAGGGCAGTGTGACGGCTCTGCGGCTCGGGAACAGGCTCGCGCTGCAGCCCCTGGGCATTTTCGTCGCAGCCATAGCCACCGTGACGCTTCCGGCCCTTTCCGAGCACGCCGCCAGGGAGGACCGCAGCCTCTTCATGCACGACCTCTCATTCGCGCTCAAACTTACCCTGACCTTCATGATACCCTCGACCATAGCCATTCTCGTCATGGGCAGACCCATCGTAAGGCTCTTTTTCGAAAGGGGCGAGTTCACGGCCGCGCGGTCCACGCCAATGACCAGCCTTAGCTTCATATGTTATTCGCTCGGGCTCATATCCTACGGCGGCGCCAAGGTGATCACACAGGCCTTCTATTCGCTGAAGGACACCAAGACTCCGGTTAAGATCGGCATGGTGGTGGTCGTGGCGAATGTCGTGCTCGACCTCGTCCTCGTGCGCCCCCTGGGCCTGGCCGGACTCGCCCTCGCGACCACCTTCTCGGCCACGCTCGGCTTCGTGCTTCTCGGGATCACCCTGCGCGGGCGGATAGGCGATGTGGGCATAAAGTCGCTTGTGAGCATGTCGGCTAAAGTGCTTGTAGCGGCGTTAGTTATGGGTACGGGTATGTATTTCACGTCACGCGCCCTGGAGCCTCACACCGCGCGTTTCGCGGGCAAGTTGCTGCAGGTCGGGGCCGCGGCGGGAGTGGGCCTGGTGTTGCTTCTCGGAGTCAGCTACGTCATAAAAGCCAGGGAGGTGACATCCATGGTCGTTATGATCACAGGAAGGTTGAGACGCCGATGAAGAAGGACGGGGCCGATGTCATGCATGACAAGCTGGCCAGCCTGCCGGCATCCCCGGGCGTTTATATGTTCAAGGACTTGAAGGGCAAGGTGCTCTACGTCGGCAAGGCCAAGTCCCTCAAGTCGAGGGTGAGATCCTATTTCGGGGAGGGTGAGCTCCCGGGCCCGCGCACCGAAGCGCTCGTAAGGAACACGCGGGACCTCGACATCATCGTCACGCATACCGAAGTCGAGGCCCTCATTCTCGAGGCCAATCTCATCAAGCACTTCAGGCCCCGCTACAATATCAACCTCCGCGACGACAAGAAGTTTCCGTTCATAAAGATCACGACGAAGGAGCCGTTTCCCAGCATTTACCCAACCCGGAATCTCAAAGACGAGAACGCCCGCTACTTCGGGCCCTACACCGACGCGCGCGCCATGAGGAAGACCCTGAAGATCCTCACCGAGGTTTTCCCCATGCGAACATGCAAACGCAAACTCCCCTTGAAGCAGCCCGACCGCGGCTGCCTCAAGTACTACATAGGCAAGTGCGTGGGCCCTTGCCGCGGCGAGATAGACCCGGAGGATTACAAGCGGCTGGTCGCGCAGGTCTCGCAGTTTCTCTCGGGCAGGATGACAAGCCTCACGCGCGATTTGAGGGCGCGGATGGAGGCCGAGGCGGGCGAGCGCAGCTTCGAGGAGGCCGCGCGCCTTCGGGACAGGTTGCAGGCCGTCTCCAGGGTCGCCGAGAAACAGACCGTTGTATGGCCGAGTTCGAAGGACCGCGATATCGCCGCTGTAAGGGGCGGCGCCGGTCGAGCCGTCGGCGTGGTTCTCAAAGTGAGGGAGGGGAAACTCCTCGGCAAGGAGATGTACCGGCTCGCTTTCGAAGGTGAGGCCGGAGCGGGCGAGATACTGGACTCCTTCCTGGAGCTCTATCTCGGGACCACGACGCTCTTGCCCGAGGAGATACTGCTCGAAGACCTGCCGCCCCAGGTTGAGGTCCTCAGCGAGTGGCTGAGCCGGCTCACCGGCAAGAGGGTAAGCATCAGGGCGCCGCGGACGGGCAAGGGCCACGAGCTTCTCGACATGGCCGGAAGAAACGCGGACGTCGCGCTGGCGCAGATCACCGATGAGGGTAAGACCAGGGAGAAGACGGCGGCTTCGGTTACCGAACTGGGCAAGTGGCTGCATCTCGACACGCTCCCGTCCGAGATCGCGGCCTTCGACATCTCCACCATACAGGGCTCGCATCCGGTGGGCTCGTCGGTTTACTTCCGAAACGGCCGGCCCCTCAAGAGTCGCTATCGCAGGTTCAACATAAAGACAGTCGAGGGCCAGGACGATTTCGCCATGATGAGGGAAGTGCTCCACCGCTACTGGTCGCATATCGTGGCCGGCGAGGAGAACGCCCCCGACCTGGTGGTAATCGACGGCGGCAAGGGCCAGCTCTCGAGCGCAATCAAGGGTGTCGTGGACGCCGGCGGCGATCCCGACGACCTCATCCCCATGGTGGGTATAGCCAAGAGGTTCGACGAGATTTACGTGCCCGGCAGGGAAGAGCCCCTGCAGATTCCGCGCACGTCGCCGGCCCTGAGGCTGGTTCAGAAGATAAGGGACGAAGCGCACAGGTTCGCCGTAACTTATCACCGGAAGCTTCGCACGAAGAAAGGCATGAAAAGCGAGCTCGAATCGATTCCGGGAATAGGGCCGATTTTGTCCAAGCGCTTGCTGAAAGAATTTGGTACACTTGGGGCCGTGCAGGATGCGGAGGTTGACGACCTCCTCAAGGTGGATGGGATGACCAGGAACAAGGCTGAGGCCGTACTCAAGGCTTTCGGGAGGGCGGCTCGAAGCGGCATCTGAGGGGACATATTGTGAAATTGCTGATCAACTATAACACTCTGCCGACACCCATAGGCGACCTGTGGATTGGCGCCACTGAGACTGGGCTGTTCTACGTTAACTTCGGCGCCCTCGACAACGCAGCGCTCGAGTCTTTCTACGGCGACAGGGGCGGCGTGACTTTCCTTCTCGGCGGCGGCATAGCCGACACGGCGGCGCGGCAGATCAACGAGTACTTCGCGGGTGTGCGGAAGACGTTTTCGGTTCCCTTCGACCTCAGGGGGTCGAGCAGTTTTATGAAGAAAGCGTACAAGGTGACTCAGAAGATCCCCTTCGGCGAAGTGCGGAGCTATGGGTGGATCGCAGACCAGCTTCGAGAGCCCAACTCGGCGCGCGCGGTGGGAGGGGCCATGGGCCTGAACCCCGTGCCCATCATCATACCCTGCCACCGGGTCGTGGCTTCCGACGGCACGCTGGGGGGCTACGGCGGCGGCCTGAGCGTCAAGAAGTGGCTGCTCGCCCACGAGGCCGGCCAGGAGCGCCTGGGGCTCGGGCTCTTAGATGAAGTGGAGGGCGCGGAGAATGGCTGAGGTTATCGAGATTAAGCACGCCGTCGTGGGCATGTTCCAGGCCAATTGCTTCGCCGTCAAAGTCGGCCCCCAGGGCCAGGGATTTCTCATAGACCCGGGTGACGAGCCCGAACTTATAGTCGAGCTCGTCCGCGAGACGGGCCTCGAGCCCGAGGCAATACTCCTCACCCACGGTCATATCGACCATACCAATGCCGCCGGGGAACTTAGGCGCCGCTTCCGAAGCCGCGTCGTCTGCCACAGGGCAGACAGGGCCATGGTTGAGGAGGCCCAGGAGCCGACTCTCTGGGACATCGTAAGGAACCCGTGCAATGTCGACCAGGAATTAAACGGCGGGGCCGCGCTCAACATAGCCGGCCGGGATGTGGAGGTGATTCACACCCCCGGCCATACGGAAGGAAGCGTCTGCTACCGGGTCGGCCCGTATGTCTTCTCGGGAGATACACTGTTTAAAGGGTCCATAGGCAGGACCGACCTTCCGGGAGGTTCGGACGTCGTGATGATGAACACTCTGAGGACGAGGATATGTTCGCTCGATGACCAACTCGTGGTCTATCCCGGGCACGGTCCGGCGACGACCATCGGGGAAGAGAAGGAGCTCAACCCATTTCTTCAAGCCATGTAAACGGACAGGTGGAAGACTTCTCGGCCTGGCTCACCACCGAGCGGGGTCTGGCTCCGAATACCATCCAGGCTTACGAAAACGACATAGGCAAGTACCTCGAGTTTCTGATCGCGGAGGGTAAGGACCGGGCTTACAGGGCCGAGCCCGCCGACGTACACTCATACCTCGCCTTCTTGAGCGAGTGCGGCCTGGCGCCGTCGAGCATAAGGCGGAACCTCTCGTCGGTTCGAGCTTTCCATCGCTACCTGGTTTCGGAACAGGTCAGCCAGACCGACCCCACCGATACGGTCGCGCAGCCCAGGGCATGGCGGCGCGTACCCAAGGCGCTCACCATAAGGGACATAGAGATGCTGCTAGCCGCTCCCGATACCAGCAGGCCCCTCGGCGTACGTGACAAGGCCATGCTGGAATTCGCTTACGCAACGGGCATGCGCGTCTCCGAAGTAATAGGCTTCAGGCTGGCCGACCTCAACTTCAACGCGGCGACCGCCAGATGCTTCGGCAAGGGCTCGAGGGAGAGAGTAGTGCCCGTGGGCGAGATGGCTCTCCGCTGGGTCCGCATCTATGTCGATACCGTGAGGCCGGAACTCCTCCGCGACAAGTCGAGCGACGCCCTCTTTCTGAACTGGCGGGGCAGGGCGCTTTCGAGAATGGGGTTTTACAAGATACTTGGCGCCTGCGTGAAGACGGCGGGCATCAGGGCGCCGGTCACGCCGCATGTCCTCCGGCACTCCTTCGCCACTCACCTGCTTGAGGGAGGCGCCGACCTGCGCGCCGTGCAGCAGATGCTCGGCCACCGTAACATAAGCACCACGCAGATATATACCAAGGTGGATATGGAACATTTGATAGAAGTACACAGGCTCTATCACCCGAGGGAGAAAAATCATAGCACGCTCACGAAAAGCAAAGTCGGATAAGGTTCTGCCGGCGAAGGTCACACGGGAACTCCGGCAGATAGGGCAGTTGGCGGCGGCTCGCGGCATGAGCGCTTTCATCGTGGGGGGAATGGTGCGAGACCTCATCCTGCGTCGCCCGAGCACCGACCTCGACATCACTGTCGAAGGGGATGCGCTGAAGGTCGCGCACGACTATGCGAGATCCGTTGGCGGCCGCGTGAAGGGCGTAACGCGATTCGGCACATGCAAGGTCGAGGGCGGACCGGCGGGTGTTGTGGACTTCGCATCCACCCGCACCGAGACGTACCGGCGGCCGGGAGCGCTCCCGGACATTAAGGTCTTTCCGAATATCATGGTCGATCTCGAGCGGCGCGACTTCGCCGTTAACGCGATGGCGATGCCGCTTTCAGAGAAGTGCTGCGGTGTGGTGCTGGACCCCTTCGACGGCTGGGGAGATCTCGAGCGCAGCCGGCTAACGGCGCTTCACCCCGAGTCCTTTACAGATGATCCGACGAGAGTACTCCGCGGCGTCAGATTCGCGGCCCGTTATGGCTACCGTTTTGAAAAATACACCCGCGATTGGCTCGATGCATGCGTCTCGGGCGGTTCGATGAAGACCGTATCGGGAAAGAGAATAAGGCGGGAGCTCGAACTCATCTTCGCAGAGCATAACGCCGCAGGCGGTATGCGCCTGCTCGATACCTGCGGCGTGCTGCAAGGTATAGACAGGGATCTAGCCCTCGGCCCGGTCAAGCGGCGGCGCCTTGCGGCCGCCGGCCGCGCTCTCAACCGTTTCACCGGGCTTGCCGGCGAGGCCGGGTTCGATCCCATGGTCTACTGGTTCGGCTATCTCTTCATGGGCATCGAGTCCGCGGCAGTCAAGCGCCTGATCCGCTACTTCAATCTCGACAAGCGTTTCGCTGCCACATGCCGGTATATGTATCCGGGGCTCTTCGATGACTGGGTGGCCCTGAGATTGATGGATCCACCTTTTGCCTGCGAAGCCACCGGGCTCCTCCGGGCATTGCCCCTCGAGTCGCTGGCGCTTCTCTACTTCTCGTCCGACCGGAGGGAGCGGGGTATCATAGAGAGCTACCTCAAACGCTGGCGCGATGTGAAGCCGCGGCTTACAGGCGACGACCTGGTCAAGCTCGGCATGAAGCCGGGCCCGGCCGTCGGAGAGCTGCTCGAAGAGATACTCGAGGCCAAGCTTCTCGGCGGGCTCGGGACCAAGCGAGCCGAGACCGCCTTCGTCAGGGAGCGTCTTAAGGCAATTTAAGTTGACACCCAACGACTTAGGGTGTTATATTGCCTTAAATCTCTGGCTCCTCCGCACTCGAAGTACGCGGGGCGAGCGATGGGGGGCTGTACTAAATACAACAGATAGTAGCCGGAATTTTTGCGATTTTTCTCGGACTCACCGTCCATGAATACGCTCACGCTAGAGCTGCCAAATCCCAGGGCGACATAACTGCTGAGCAATACGGCCGGCTTACGCTCAATCCCCTCGCTCATATCGACCCGGTAGGCACCATATTGCTCCCGCTCATTCTCCTCTTGAGCTCGGGAGGCACGATGGCGTTCGGCTGGGCCAAGCCCGTTCCGGTGAACCCCATGGTCTTCAGGAATCCGAGGCGCGGCGTGTTCCTTGTTTCGATAGCGGGGCCCGCCGCCAACATACTGCTGGCGCTCGCCGCCGGCATACTTTTCAGAATCACCACGATGAGCTCGGGCATGGCACAGATGTTTCAACCCCTTCAGCTGGTGCTCGTTTCCATAGCGTCCATAAACCTCTACCTGGCCTTCTTCAATCTCATACCGCTTCCGCCCCTGGACGGCTCCGGGGTGGTCTCCTCGCTGCTTCCCGTGGAGTACGCGATGAAGTACGAGAGCATGGGCCGGTCGGGCATGTTCGTGATATTCGCACTTATCATACTGGGCAGTTTCATGGGTTTCAGCGTCATCGGCGCCATCATCGTGCCGCCGGCCCACGGCCTGTTCAGGCTTTTCACCGGTCTGTGATCTTAAGGGAGAGAAGATGAAGCGAAAGAGAATCTTAAGCGGCATGAGGCCGACGGGAAAACTTCACCTGGGTAACTATGCCGGAGTGCTCGTAAACTGGGTGAGATTGCAGGACGAGTATCAGTGCTTCTTCGAGGTTGCAGACTGGCACGCCCTCACGACCGGTTACGACAAGACGGCCAATCTCACGGAGGACACCGTGGAGGTCGTCATCGACTGGCTCTCTGCCGGAATCGATATCAAAAAGAGCGTGGTGTTCCTGCAGTCGGACGTCAAGGAGCATGCCGAGCTTCACCTTCTGCTTTCCATGCTCGTGAGCGTGCCGCGCCTCCAGCGGAACCCGACCCTGAAAGACCAGGCCCGGGACCTCGAGCTCGGCGAGAACATTACATACGGGCACCTGGGCTATCCCGTGCTGCAGGCGGCCGACATATTGATGTACAAGGGAAACGCGGTGCCGGTGGGCGAAGACCAGCTCCCGCATCTCGAGATCACGCGCGAGCTCGCGCGGAAATTCAACACCCTCTACGGCGTCGACGTGTTTCCCGTGCCCGAGCCCATTCTGACCAAGTTCGCGCGGCTTCCGGGCCTGGATGGAAGGCGCATGAGCAAGTCGGTGGGCAACGTGATTCTGCTGGCCGACCAGCCCGAAGAAATCGAGAAGAAGGTGAAGACGGCAATCACGGACCCCGAGAAAGTGCGCATGGGCGACCCGGGCCATCCGGATATCTGCAATGTCTACGCATATCACCAGACTTTCTCGTCCGGCAACTTAGAAGAGATCGAGAAAACCTGCAAGGACGGCTCGCGCGGATGCGTGGTGTGCAAGAAGGAGGCGGCCGAGGCCATCGCCGGCTTCCTGGCCCCCATAAGGCAGAAGCGGGCCGACTATGAGAAGGACAGGGGCCAGATCCTTAAACTTCTCGAGGAAGGGGCGGAGAGGGCGCGGGAAGTGGCGCGCGAGACCATGGGCGAAGTCAGGAAAGCCATGAACCTGGAGCTCGGATAGAAGATGAACGGCAGAGAATACAAGGTAAGGCTCGAGCAGTTCGAGGGGCCGCTGGATCTACTGCTTTTTCTCATTAAGAAGCAGGAGATCGATATATACGACATCCCAATATCGGTGATAACCGAGCAATACCTTTCATACATCGGCGTGCTGGAGTTTCTGAACCTTGAGCTCGCGGGCGAGTTTCTGGTGATGGCGGCGACGCTCATGCGCATAAAGGCGCGCATGTTGCTCCCCAGGGAGAGCGTGGACGACGAGGAGCTGGAGGACCCGCGCAAGGACCTCGTGCAGCAGCTCCTGGAGTACCAGAAGTTCAAGCAGGCGGCCTCGGACTTTGAGGCCATGGAGTACCAGCGCAAGATGGTTTTCGCGAGACCCGAACTCGAGTGGGAAGGAGCCGAGCCGCCGGAGGAGGTGGACTACAATCTCTTCGATCTCATCACGGCTCTCAGAGTGGTCCTCGACAGGGCCGAAGAGCGGCCCATGGAGATCGAGGTCGACGAAGTTTCCATAGAGGAGAAGATGGACTACCTGCGCGAGCGCATCCAGCCCGGCCAGCGCGTCCCCTTCGCCGACCTCTTCGAAAACGGCACGGACGCCCTGGAGATCATAGTGACTTTCCTGGCGCTTCTCGAGCTTCTGAGAAAGGGCATCTTGAAGTTCAGGCAGACCAAGTCCTTCGGGACCATACACATATACAGGAAGAAACAGAAAGTACTGAAATCTGCTCAGGCTACAGAACCTCAGGAGAAGGAAGATGGAGGAACTGAGGAGGATAATTGAGGCCCTGCTGTTTGCGGCGCCAGAGCCCCTGACGATGTCCAGGATCAAGGCCATCGTTCCGGGCACGGAAGCCGGCGACATCATGGAGTCGATCGAAGAGCTCAGGAAGCAGTACGAAGAGGACGCGAGGGCGTTTCAGATCGTTGAGGTCGCGAACGGCTGGCAGCTCACTTCGAAACCCGACTATGCCGTCTGGGTCGATAAGCTTTTCGAATCGCGCGGCAAGGCCAAGCTCTCGAGGGCCGCGCTCGAGACTCTCGCCGTCGTGGCTTACAAGCAGCCCGTCGTGAGGTCCACCATAGAGTCCATAAGGGGCGTGAGCGTGGACAGCGTCTTAAGGACGCTCATGGAGCGCGACCTGGTTCGCATGGTGGGAAGAGCAGACGGGCCGGGGCGGCCGCTTCTCTTTGGCACGACCAAGGAGTTTCTGCTCCGCTTCGGCATAAGCCGCATCAGCGATCTTCCCAAGCTCGATGAGATAGAGGACCTGACCGGGGAGAAGGCGGCTCTCGTCGAGGGCCTGGCCCTGGAAGAGGGCGGCGCCGAAGTGACGAGCCAGGTCGAGATAGAGAGGGCCGAGTACGCCGAGGCCGCGGACTCGGTGGAAGACATGATCAAGGGGGCCGGAGAAGAGACTACTGGACAGCAGGAAGAGGAAGCAGAAGAGGATGCAAGAGACGATGTCGCCCAGGGTGAGGCTTAACAAATACCTTAGAGACTGCGCGCTTGGCTCACGGAGGAAATGCGAAGAGCTCATTACCGGCGGGCTTGTGAAGATAAACGGTGAAGTTGTGACCGATCTGGCGACGCTCGTGGATAGAGATAGCGACACGGTGGAGGTGGGCGGCGAGAAGCTGGAAGTCCAGGGCAAGATGTACGTCGCCGCCTACAAGCCGGCTGGAAGCCTTGTTACGGCGCTGGACCCGCATGGCAGGAAGACGGTTTTCGACGCCGTGGCGGGGCTGCCCGAGGGGCTCTTTCCCGTGGGCAGGCTGGATATGGACAGCGAGGGACTCGTTCTCATGACCAATGACGGCGACCTGGGTCACAGGCTGGCCCATCCCAAATACCAGGTAGAGCGGGTTTACACCGTCGCCGTCGACGGGGTGGTCGGGGACGATACCGTAGCCAGGCTCACCGAAGGCGTCGAGCTCGAAGACGGTCTCGCGAGGGCCCGCAGGGTTACGGTCACGGCCGAGTTCGAAGGCGGGTCGGTGCTTAAGATCGTGCTGACCGAGGGCAGGAAGCGCGAGATCAGGCGCATGCTGGCGGCGTGCGGCTTCGAGGTCACCTCGCTCACGCGTCTCACTTTCGGCGAGGTCGGCCTCGGGAACCTCAGCCGGGGCGAGTGGCGTTACCTCAGCCGGGACGAAGTGCGGGCGCTCAGGCGAAATACAGAGGTAGCAAATTGAAAAAACTGGTGGTTACCATAGACGGCCCGGCCGCGTCGGGCAAGAGCACCACGGCGCGGACGGTTGCTAAGCGTATCGGGTACAAATACCTGGACACGGGCGCGATGTACCGGGCCATCGGGCTCAAGGCGCTCCGGACCGGGGCGGACGTCAAAGACGAGGCCGCAATGGCGGAGCTCGCGCGCGAGACGGAGGTGGACGTCACCATGCTCGCGAGCGGCACGCGCATATTGCTCGACGGCGCGGATGTCACCGACGAACTCAGAAGCCCGGATGTGTCGGCGGCGGCATCGGCCGTGGCCGCGCTGGGGCCGGTGAGGGAGCGCATGGTCGAGATCCAGAGGGCGGTCGGGGCCGAGGGCGGCATAGTCGCCGAAGGCCGCGACATCGGCTCGGTAGTCTTCCCGGAGGCGGAGGTCAAGATATACCTGGACGCGGACCTCACCACACGGGCTGAAAGAAGGAAGCGGGAGCTCAACGGCAAGGGCACCGAGGTGGAGCTGGGCAAGGTGGAACGCGACATCAGGTCGAGAGACAAGACGGACTCCAACCGCCGGCACAGCCCGCTGGTGGTTCCCGAGGGCGCGGTAATAGTGGATACGACACAGCTTACGATAGAGGAACAGATAGAAGAAGTCCTGAGAGAGGTCCGTGGGCGAATGCAGGGGAGCTGAAGGTGGGCCTTCATTACCGGTTTGCCTGGGTGGTCATCAGGTTCATTGAGCGGTTGCTCTTTGGAATGAGAATATACGGAGACGAACGGGTTCCGCGGGAGGGGGGCGTGATTATCGCCTCGAATCATATCTCGTACAGCGACCCTCCCGTGGTGGGAAGCGCGTCGCCGAGGGAGCTTCACTACCTGGCAAAGGAAGAGCTCTTCCGGAACCCGGTGTTCGGCGCCATAATTCGCTCCTATAACGCCATTCCCGTGAAGCGGGCGGTTGGCGACATAGGGGCTATGAAGAAAGCGCTCAGGCTGCTTAAGGACGGGAAGGCCATGATCATGTTTCCCGAGGGGACACGGAGTCTGTCGGGGAAGTTCTTAAAGCCCAAGCCCGGCGTCGGGATGGTAGCCTCGATGGCCGGCGTGCCGGTGGTTCCGACCTATATAGCGGGAACGAATAACCTGCGCGCGGCCCTGTGGCGGAAGCGTCCCGTGGTGGTGCGCTTCGGGGAGCCCATTTACCCGTCCGAGATAAGGAGCGGGTGCGGGAGCGACAAGGAATCTTACATGGCGATCTCGGCAGAGGCCATGAAAAGGATCATGCAGCTTGCGGAAGAAGACAAAAAAGAATCTTAAGGTAGCGGTGAGCGAGGGAGTGGGGTTTTGCTCCGGAGTCAAGCGCGCCCTGAAGATGGCGGTCGATTCGGCCGCGAGGTCGAACTCGGCGGTTTACAGCCTGGGTCCCCTCATCCACAACCCGCAGGTCGTCGAGAGGCTGAAGCGCAAGGGAATAAGGCCGCTCTCGAGACTCAGGAACGGAGGCGGCACCCTGGTGATAAGGTCGCACGGCATCAGCCCGAAGGAAGTCGAAAACGCGAAGCTCAAGGGCTACAAAGTGATCGATGCCACGTGTCCTTTCGTAAGAAACGCGCAGGAGAACGCGAGGCGGATCGCGCAGATGGGCTACCGGCTCGTGGTCATCGGAGAGCGCAAGCACCCCGAGGTCAAGGGCATACTCGGACACGTTGACAGCAGGGCCGTGGTGGTGGAGAATCAAAAGCAGGCAAAAGCATTGAAATTCGGACAGAGAGTAGGTATTATAGCACAAACAACCGTGCCCATAGACACGTTCTCATCTATTGTCTGCGAGATCGCCAGGACGGCAAAGGAGATTCTCGTAATCAACACGATTTGCAGCGAGACTGCCAGGCGGCAGGACAAGGCGCGGGCGCTCGCTGCGACTGTGGATGCAGTGCTGGTGGTGGGTGGCAGAAATAGCGCAAACACATCTCGGCTTGCGACCCTCTGCAGTTCGATGTGTCCAAAGACATACCACATCGAGACGGCGGAGGAGATATTGCCGCGGTGGTTTAAGGCGGGCGCCAAGGTGGGAGTGGTCGCGGGAGCGTCGACCCCCAAGTGGCTCGTCGATAATATCGTGGAAAGGCTTGAAGAGCTTTGATTAGGCTTCTATGGCCCCCCGGGGTCAAATCTATAGACAGGAAGGAGTAGAAGCAGAATGTTGGAAGAGAATGTAGAGAATCCGGAAGTGTCCCAGACCGGGACGCAATCAGAAGAGGAAAGGAGGGACATCAGGCAAAGGTTCCCCACCCTCAAGCCGGTTGGGCGAGATGACGACGAGGACTGGGATATTCCCGTGGAACTCCTTGAGATGTACGAGGAGTCTTTCAAGGAAATGCGGGAAGGTGACATCGTCAAGGGCCGCGTCGTCAAGGTTAGCGAAAGCGAAGTGCTGGTAGACGTCGGTTTCAAATCGGAGGGAATCATCCCGCTTCAGGAGTTCGGGGACGGCCCGACGATTTGTGTCGGCGACGATGTGGACGTCTATCTGGAGAAGATGGAAAACCAGGACGGTCTCATCGTGCTTTCGAAGCAGCGCGCGGACTTCCTCAGGGTGTGGGGGACCATCAAGGACGCCTATGATGACTCGACAGTCGTCGAGGGCAAGCTCATGAGAAGAATCAAGGGCGGCGCCGTCGTCGACCTGTTCGGAGTCGAAGCGTTCCTGCCGGGCTCGCAGGTTGGAATCAGGCAGATCCAGAACCTGGACGACCTGACCGGAACGATGATCAGAGTCAGGGTCATCAAGATAAACAAGCGCAGGCGCAATGTTGTCGTCTCGAGAAGAGTCGTGCTCGAAGAGGAGCGGGAGAAGATGAAAGTCGCCCTCCTTGCCGAGCTCGAGAAGGGCCAGACGCGTGAGGGTGTCGTAAAGAACATCACCGATTTCGGGGCCTTCATCGACCTGGGCGGCATCGACGGCCTGCTGCATATAACAGACCTGGCCTGGGGCAGAGTGAGCCATCCTTCGGAGATGCTCGCGATCGGAGACGAAGTCAAAGTCATGGTGCTCGACTTCGACAAGGAGCGCGAGAGGATCTCGCTCGGTATGAAACAGCTGACGCCTTACCCATGGGAGAACATCGAAGAGAAGTATCCCGTGAGCGAGAAAGTCAGGGGCAAGGTCGTAAGCATTACCGATTACGGCGCTTTCGTGGAGCTCGAGAAGGGTGTCGAGGGCCTGGTGCACAAGTCAGAGATGTCGTGGACCAAGCATGTCAAGCATCCTTCGAAGGTGGTCGCCATCGGCGACATGATCGAAGCCGTTGTCTTGAAGATCGACAAGGAGCATGAGAAGATCTCGCTCGGACTCAAGCAGATTGAGCCCGATCCCTGGGAGACTCTCGAGGAGAGGTATCCCACCGGCAGCCGCATAGTCGGCAAGGTGAGAAACCTCACCAACTTCGGCGCCTTCGTCGAGATCGAGTCCGGCATTGAGGGCCTCGTCCATATTTCGGATATGTCCTGGACCAAGAGGATCAGGCACCCGAGCGAGATTCTCAAGAAGGGCGACAAGGTTGACGTCGTAGTCCTGGGCGCCGACAAGGACAACCGCAAGATCTCACTGGGTCTCAAGCAGATAGATGAGAACCCGTGGATGAAGCTGGTTGACACTTACGGCGTAGGCACCCCTACCAAGGGCATCATCACCAAGGTCCACGACAGGGGCGTTGTCGTAGAGCTCGAAGAGGAAGTGGAGGGCTTCGTGCCGCTCTCGCATCTCGGGCAGGACAATATTGCCAGGCCGGCCGATATCTTCAAACCGGGCGACGAGCTTCCCTTGAGAGTTATCAAGATAGATCCCGACTCCCGGAAGATCCTGCTGTCGGTCAAGGAATACCTCGACGGGCAGGAGCGGGACGAGGTCGAGCAATACATGAAGAAGTACGGTCCGAAGAGGATAACCGTTGGCGACCATGTCGGCGCCATCGACGAAGGGGAGGGGGAAACACCGACCACTTCAGAAGCAAAGGCAAGTGAGGGGGCGGACGCGGCGCAGCCGGAAGCCGGAAGCGCCGATGAGGCTCCTGCTGCTGAGACGGTTCCGGAGGAAAAGCCGGAGGAAGATGAGGGCGAAGAGAAGCCCGCTCCCTAGGCGCGTTTTCGCTTGACATGGGGTCGAGGCTTGTCTTATTGATGAAGTGGCAGGTTTAATCAATTGCAGACAATAAAGTTAGAGGCGTGGGCGATTAGCTCAGTTGGTCAGAGTGCCTGCTCGACAAGCAGGAAGTCACTGGTTCAAGTCCAGTATCGCCCACCATTTCTATTATGGCGCTAGTATACGAACTCAAAGCCGGCACCGATCTTAAGGAACGGGCCCGTGCGGTCGGGAGCGAGACGAAGTCGCTCATTATCGCCGCCCGGGTCGGGGCCGACCTGATCGGTCTTTCAACCGTGCTTCCCGAGGACGCGAGCGTCGAGTTCCTGACGTTCGAGGCCGCGGAGGCGCGCGAGGTATACCGGCATACGGCGTCCCACGTGATGGCCCAGGCCGTGAAGAGGCTCTTTCCGGACGCGAAGCTCGGTATCGGGCCCGCCATCGAGGATGGCTTCTATTACGACTTCGACCTCCCCGAGAAACTCACGGAGGAGGACCTTCCGCGGATACGGAAAGAGATGAAGAAGATCGTCAAGGAAGACATTCCCATCGAGAGGTCGGAGGTTTCGAAGCAGGAGGCCATCGATATCTTCTCGGCGGCTGGTGAGACCTACAAGGTTGAGCTCATCGAGGACCTGGGAGACGAGACCATCAGCATTTACCGCCAGGCCGAGTTCGTGGACCTGTGCCGCGGCCCTCATCTGCCCTCTACGAGATGGCTCAAGGCGTTCAAACTCACGAGCGTCGCGGGCGCCTACTGGAAGGGCGATGAGACCCGGCCCATGCTGCAGCGCGTTTACGGGACGGCTTTCGAGACCAAGGAGCAGCTAGCCGGCTACCTCGAGAGAATCGAGGAGGCCAAGAAGAGGGACCACCGCCGCCTCGGCATCGACCTGGACCTCTATTCCATTCACGAGGAGGCGGGCGCCGGGCTCGCTTACTGGCACGCGGACGGGTCGCTCATACGCAAGATCATCGAGAGGTTCTGGGAAGATGAGCATCAGAAACGCGGTTACAAGTTACTCTACACGCCTCACATAGCGCGGGCCGGCCTGTGGAAGACTTCGGGCCATCTCGACTACTACAAGGAGAACATGTATCTCCTCAAGGTGGACGAGGAGGACTATGTCCTCAAGCCCATGAACTGCGTCGGGCACATACTCGTATACAAATCGCGTAAAAGGAGTTACCGGGAACTGCCGATAAGATATGCGGAAATGGGGACCGTCTACAGGATGGAGAGGTCGGGGACGCTTCACGGCCTCATGCGGGTAAGAGGTTTCACGCAGGACGACGCCCACATATTCTGCACACGCGAGCAGATCGTGGACGAGGTCGTCGGCGTCATAGACCTGTATCAGCACCTGCTCTCGGTGCTCGGCTTCAAGCATTACGAGGTCGCGCTGAGCGTAAGAGACCCCGAGCGGCCGCAGGATTATGCCGGGTCCGACCAGAACTGGCAGGACGCCGAGGAGGGGCTGGTGGAGGCGCTTGAGCGCAAGGGCATAGAGTACACGCGGGAAGAGGGCGAGGCCGTGTTCTACGGTCCCAAGATAGACGTGAAACTCCTGGACGCACTCGGCCGGGGCTGGCAGGGCCCGACGATTCAGTTCGACTTCAACCTGCCGGGCAGGCTCGGAGTCGAGTACGTGGGAGAGGACGGACACCCGCATAACGTGGTTATGATTCACAGAACCGTCCTCGGCGGCATCGAGCGTTTCTTCGGGGTTCTGATAGAGCATTACGCCGGCGCGTTTCCCGTGTGGCTTTCGCCGGTGCAGGTTTCGATCCTGCCGGTGCAGGAGAAGTTTGAGGAGTATGCAGACAAGGTGTATGATACGCTCATCCAGAGCGGCATCAGGGCGGAGAAGACCTCGTCTCAGCAGAAGCTGGGCTATCGAATAAGACAGAAAACAATGGAGAAGATCCCCTATCTCCTCGTTGTCGGCGACAGGGAGGAGCAGGCCGGAGCCGTTGCAGTCAGGAAGCGGGGCGAAGGCGACAAGGGGGCTATCCAGCTCGACGAATTCGTCAAGACGGTCAAGAACGAGAACGACACTCGTTCGCTCGACTAGGAGGTGGGCAAAATCAAAAGGGCCGTGAGTAAGAGGAAAGACGAAGTCAGGATTAACGAGAGGATAAGAGTTCCTCAGGTCAGGCTCGTCGACGAGGCCGGGCAGATGCTCGGCGTGATGGGCACCAGGGACGCGCTTGAGACAGCCAAGGAAAGAGGCTTCGACCTCGTCATGGTTTCTCCCAATGCGAGTCCCCCCGTATGCCGGATCATGGACTACGGGAAGTATAAGTACGAGCAGAGCAAGAAGGCCAGCAAGTCAAAGAAGAAGCAGCATGTCGTGCACGTAAAGGAAGTCAAGATGCGGCCCGGCATCGAGAAGCACGACTACGATTTCAAGATGAAGCATGCCCGCAGGTTTCTCGAGAGTAACGACAAAGTCAAGTTTTCCTTGATATTCAGGGGCAGGGAAGTTACTCATCTTGAGATAGGCCAGCGGGTTATGGAGCGGGTGGCCAAGGACCTCGAGGAAATCGCCAATGTCGAGGTGAGACCCAAGCGGGAGGGGCACGCCCTCATAATGATAGTTGCGCCAAAGCCCGGCTTCGTGAAGAAACCGGTCGAGAAGGCGAAGGATTCCGGGGAGGAAGAGAATGCCGAGGACAAAGAGCTCCGTCCAATCGAGACGGAGAAGGAAGAAGGTTCTTAAAGCCGCGAAAGGCTATGTGGGGTCGAAGCACAGGCTCTACAGGACCGCGCTCGAGAGCTTGAGGCGGTCGCTGGCGTATGCCTATCGCGACAGAAGGGCCAAGAAGCGGGACATGCGTTCCCTTTGGATTATGAGAATCAACGCGGCGGCCAGGATGAACGGCATGCCTTACGGAAGGCTCATGGACGGGCTGAGGAAGGCCGGCGTCGTGATGGACAGAAAGATCCTCGCCGACCTCGCGGTTCACGACGAGGCCGCTTTCAAGGAGGTCGTGCTGACCGCGAAGGGGGCGCTCGACAAGGCTTATGGATCCGAGTGATGAGGCGAGGCAACTAGAGAACACTGCCAGAGAGGAGATCCTCTCCGCAAAGAGTCTCGAGGACCTGGAGGCCATCCGCGTCAAGTATCTTGGCCGGAAGGGGCTTCTTACGGGGCTCTTGAGGAAGCTCGGGGACCTGAAGCCCGAGGAGCGGAAGGAGCTCGGCCGACTTCTCAACGTGGCCAAGAACGCCCTCTCCAGCGAAATAGACGGCCGCAAGGCGGCGCTCAAGGGCGTGCGCGACGAGGAGAGCCTCGCCCAGGAATCCCTGGATATCACGCTCCCCGGAAGAACATCCGCGATCGGCAGCCCGCATCCGACCATCAAGATGATGCAGGAGATCATGGAGATCTTCCTGGGGATGGGCTTCACCTCCGTTGAAGGGCCTGAGGTCGAGACCGAGTTCAATAACTTCGACGCTCTCAACACGCCCGAATGGCACCCCTCCCGCGACGAGCACGATTCCTTTTATGTCGCCGACGGGTTCGTGCTGCGCACGCATACGTCGCCGGGCCAGATCCGAGTGATGAAGTCGCAGCCCCCGCCCGTCAGGGTGATCGTGCCGGGCAGATGCCACAGGCGGGACACCCCGGACGCGTCGCATGTCATAAGCTTTTACCAGGTGGAAGGGCTTCACGTGGATTACCAGGTGAGCATGGCCGACCTCAAGGGCACCCTGGCCGCCTTCGCGAGGGAAGTGTTCGGCGGCGAGACGCGCGTGAGGTTCCGCCCGCACTTTTTCCCGTTCACCGAACCCAGCGCCGAGCTCGACATCTCATGCCTGGTCTGCGGCGGCAGGGGTTGCAGGCTCTGCAAGAATTCGGGCTGGGTCGAGGTGCTGGGCTGCGGCATGGTGCACCCGAACGTGTTCCGCCATGCGGGCTACGATCCCAAAGGCGTGACCGGCTTCGCCTTCGGCATGGGCGTAGAGAGGCTAGCGCTCCTGAAGTACGGCATCGAGAACATGAGGATTCTATACGATAACGATTTGAGATTCTTAGAGCAGTTTTAGCATAGAGACCGAGGACATGAGATGAGAGTTCCATACCACTGGCTGCAGGACTTCGTGAAGATCGACGTCGCGCCCGACGAGCTCTGCCGTCAGCTTATCATGCTGGGCTTCGGCGACGCCCAGGTCATCCCCAATGAATGGGAGATGCTCGACAGCTTCGTCGCGGGACGCGTAACGAAAGTCGAGCCGCATCCGGCCGTCTCCGGTCTCAAAGTCGTGGGCGTCAACGTCGGCTTCGCCGAGCACAAGTCGGTCTGCGGCGCGCCGAATGTGGAGGAGGGGCAGATGTACGCGGTCGCCCTGCCCGGCGCTAAACTCGGAAGCGGCATAGTGGTCGAGCAGGCCAGGATCTCCGACGTGATGTCCGAGTGCATTCTCTGCTCGGGATGGGAAGCCTGGATCGATGATTCCAAGGAAGAGCTCATGGTGCTCGATAAGAGCGCCGCGCCGGGAACGAATCTCATAGAGGTGCTCGGGCTCGACGAGCCGGTCATCGAAATTGAAGTCACCCCGAACCGCCCTGACTGCCTTGGCCTTATCGGCATAGCCAGGGAACTGGCGGCGGTGTACGGCAAGGAGCTCCTGATCCCCGAGCCGTCTCTGGGCGAGAATGGCACCGAGCGCCCCAGCATGGCGAAGGTGGAAGTCGTCGATGTGAAGGGATGCCCCCGCTACGGCGCCGTCGTCTGCGACAGCGTCAGGGTCACGCGCTCCCCAGCCCACGTCAGGGCCAGGCTGCGCCTCGCGGGCCTGCGGCCCATTAACAATGTGGTTGACGCTACGAATACGGTGCTCTTCGAGACCGGCCATCCGCTCCATGCCTTCGATCTTGCCAAGGTCGAGGGACAGACGATTGTGGTGCGCCGGGCGAGGAATGGCGAGAAGATAAAGGCCATCGACGGGAATGAATACGACCTCGTCGAGGACGACCTGGTGATTGCGGACACCGAAAAGCCCATCGCCATCGCGGGCGTCATAGGCGGCGAGAACTCCGAGGTGGATTTCTCGACCACGCAAATCCTCCTGGAGGGCGCTTTCTTCGACCACGCCCTGGTGAGGGGCACTTCCAAGCGGCTCGCGGTTTCGACGGAAGCCTCGTACCGCTTCGAGCGGGGCGTGGATGTGGGGGCGGTGCTCTACGTTCTGGCGAGGACGGCTTCGCTCATTCGCGGCGAGAACAAGTGCCCCTTCCACCTGGGCAAGATCGACGTCTATCCCGATCCCCAGCCGCCGAGGCATGTCATGGCGGATCCCAAGCGCATCAACCGCCTGCTGGGAACTTCCATCCCCGAGCAGGAGATGTGCGACTATCTCGAGCGACTGGGCTTCCTGGTGAGCCCGGGCAAGGAACTCGAGGTGGTGGTGCCGTCGAGGCGAAACGACGTCGAGGGCGAGGCGGATATCGCAGAAGAGATAGTCAGGCTTTACGGCTACGAACGCATAGCTGAGCGAACCACAAACTCTACGCAGGCTTACGGGTGCATAGAGGGGACGCTGGCCAAAATCGGGCGCATAGAGAGTGTCCTGATGGGGATGGGAATCACGCAGGTCCTCACTGACTCCATGGTGGGGCCCACGAGCCTCGACAAGTTCAGAATCGACCAGGGGTGCGCCGTAAGGGTGAGGAATCCTCTGGGCATCGAGACCTCGTTCTTAAGGCCCAGCATGGTGCCCGGCGTGGTGGAAGTGCTCGCGAAGAACCTCAACAGGGGACGCGAACGGGTGGCGGTTTTCGAGATAGGCAAGACCTTCACCGGTTCGGGCGGGAGCCACACCGAGAGGTATACGCTTACTGTAGGCATGTGCGGTCTGAGGCGTGAAAAGGCCTGGCACTCGAGGCCCGGGGAAGTCGATTTCTTCGATGTCAAGGGCGCCGTTGAGAGCCTGGCGTCCTTCCTGGACGTTCCGGTCACCTTCGGCCCCGATGACGCCGCGAATCTCCATCCGGGCCGCAGGGCCGGGGTGATGATTAGCGGCGAAGGCGGCGGGACCCCCGTGGGCCGCGTCGGCGAGCTCCTGCCGGCCATAGTCGAAGACATGGATATGACCAGGAAAGTCTTCGTAGCCGAGCTGGACCTGGATGCGCTGATGGAGCGCGTGCCCGAAGGCGTCCGCTATGAGAAAACCCCCAGGTTCCCGGCGCTCAAGCGGGACCTGGCCGTTATCGTGCCCTCCGCGGTGAGGGAGGCCGATGTGAGACGGCTTATGATGGACGAGGGCGGCCCGCTGCTTCGAAGCGTGGACCTCTTCGACGTCTATGTGGGCGAGCAGATCCCGGAGGGGACCGTCAGCCTGGCCTACAGCATCGTATTCCAGAGCGACGAAAGGACCCTCCAGGAGGAGGAAGCCGGCGCTTTGCAGAAAAAGATAGAAGATAGTATTGCAAATCAGCTGGGTGGCAGGTTAAGATCGAGCTGAAATAGGGAATATATGAGCAAATGGGGAGGATACCCGGATGGACGTGGGTGATCTCGAAGCCCTTTCGAAGAAAGTTGAAGATATAGTAGAGAAGTACGTTAGTGCCAAGAAGAAGAATACAGACCTGATTTCAAGGAATAAAGAGCTCGAAAAGCAGGTGGCTTCTCTTGAGAAGCACCTCAGCAAGAGTGAGAAGGAGGTTGGACATATAGGCAGTCTTGAGGCCAGAAACAAGGCCTACGAGAAGAATTACAAGGTGTTGAAGTCAAAAGTGGTTTCTATGCTTGCAAAAGTTGATGGTTTGCAGTAACAATATTTGGGGATGTGGTTGGGGGTGGATTATACAGTTCGGCTGATTCAAGTTGACTCTCAGCGAGGAGGGACCCTGGGTGCCCGACGACAAGGGAAGCACCAAGGTCGAGATATACGGACAGGAATACAGGATAAGTGGTGATTCCGACCCTGAATACGTGGCTGAGATAGCCAGGTATGTAGACGTCAGGATGAAGGAAGTGGCCAAGGGCACACCACTGGGTTCGCTCTCAAAGATCGCCATTCTGGGCGCTCTCAATATTGCTGAAGAGCTTTTCAAAGAGAGAGATGAGAAAAATCGCATCTTATCTGGAATCGAAGCGGCAACCTCGCGCATGAAGGAGAAGCTGGAAGAGATAACTCCTTGATTTATCTAGCGTTATCTTTGTGAGGTGCTGCGGGCCTTCTGAACTGTATTTATCCCCTTCAAGCCACGGTAATATCCCACGCTAAAATTCAGACAGTCAGCGCAGTCGCGGACAAACGGTGGGAGGTGGCTATAGATGATTGCACAAAGCACGGTAACAGAAATCGCACAAAGTCCTATCACCTGGCTGGTGGTGGGCGTTCTCATTTTCTTGCTCGGCTGGTATGCGCACAGGCGGACCAGCGAGAGCAAGCTTATGAGCACTGAGAAGCTCGCGGAAAAGATCATCACCGAGGCCAAGAAAGAGGCCGAGACCCATAAGCGCGAGGCCGTCCTCGAAGCCAAGGACCAGTGGTATAAGGCCAAGGAGACTTTCGAGAAGGAGACCCAGGCCAGAAAAGCCGAGCTCGGGAGGCTGGAGAAGCGTTTCGGCGACCGGGAGGCCAATCTGAACCGGAAGGTCGACATTCTCGATAAGAAGGAGGGCGACCTCCGGCGCCGAGACCGTGACATTAGCGGCCGTGAAAAAGAGTGCGGCGACAAGGAGCGGCAGCTGAAGATCCTCATAGAGGAGGAGAACAAACGCCTGGAGCGCATCGCGGGCATGACCACCGACGAGGCCAAGCAAATCCTCATGAACAATCTCGAGGCCGAGGCTAGGTCGGCTGCGGCTCAGCGGATTCGCCAGATCAAGGAAGACGCGGAGCGCACCGGCGACCGGGAGGCCAAGGAAATCCTGACCCTGGCCATACAGAGATGCGCGGCGGACCATGTCGTCGAGTCCACCGTTTCGGTGGTGGACCTTCCCAATGAGGAGATGAAGGGCCGCATCATCGGGCGCGAGGGCCGGAACATCAGGGCCTTCGAGATGGCCACGGGCATAGACGTCATCATCGACGACACGCCCGAGGCCGTGATTCTGTCAGGCTTCGACCCCATCCGCCGGGAGATCGCAAGACTCTCGCTGGCGCGGCTGGTCGCCGACGGCAGGATACACCCGGCGCGTATCGAGGAGATAGTCGCCAAGGCCCAGACGGAGATGGAAGAGAAGATACGCGAGGCCGGCGAGCAGGTCTCGCTGGATGTCGGCGTACACGGCCTGCATCCGGAGATCATAAAGCTCCTGGGCCGGCTCAAGTACCGCACGAGTTACGGCCAGAACGTGCTGCAGCACTCCAAGGAAGTGGCCTTCCTCACGGGGACCATGGCTTCGCAGCTCGGCTTCGATCACTCGCTGGCCAAGCGGGCGGGCCTGCTTCACGACCTGGGCAAGGCCGTGGACCACGAGGCCGAGGGCACGCACGCTCAGATAGGAAACGAACTCGCGCAGCGATATGGCGAGAACCCGGCCGTTCTGCACGCCATCGCCACGCATCACAGCGATACAGTGACGGAGTCGCCCATTTCGGTGCTCGTCCAGGCCGCGGACGCTCTTTCGAGCGCGAGGCCCGGGGCGAGACGCGAGACTCTGGAGACTTATGTCAAGCGTCTCGAGAAGCTTGAGAAGATCGCAGACGGTTTCAGGGGAGTTACCAAGGCCTACGCTATCCAGGCGGGCCGTGAGATTCGCATCATGGTCGAGCACAAGGAAGTCACCGATGACAAGGCCGAAGAGCTTGCCGGGGACATCGCGAGGAAGGTGGAGAGCGAGCTCGAGTACCCGGGGCAGGTTAAAGTCGTTGTCATAAGGGAAACGAGAGCAGTCGAGTATGCCAAGTAACGGGATACTTAGGGTCCTGTTCATAGGAGACATAATCGGCCGGCCCGGAAGGAGAGCCGTAACCGAGCTGCTTCCGGGGATAAAGGGCGAATACGGCATTGGTTTCACCGTGGCCAATTGCGAGAACACGGCGGGCGGCTTCGGCGTGACGGCCAGAATAATCGACGAGCTCACCGAACTCGGCGTCGACGTGCTCACTTCGGGCAATCATATCTGGGACAGGCGCGGCGTGGCCGAGGAGCTCGACTCCTTCACCAATGTCCTGAGACCCTACAACTACCCGCCGGGGCTACCCGGCCGGGGCTGGGCCTCGTTCGAGGCCCCGGGCGGCAACAGGATAGCCGTCGCAAACCTCCAGGGCAGGGTTTTCATGCGGCCCATCGACTGCCCCTTCCGCGGGGCGGACGAGCTCTTAAAAAAGATCGATGAGAAGATGATTCTCGTGGACATGCATGCCGAGGCCACGAGCGAGAAAGTGGCCATGGGCTGGCATCTCGACGGCCGCGTCAGCGCGGTTATCGGCACCCATACGCATGTTCAGACCTCCGACGAGACCGTGCTTCCGGGCGGGACAGCCTATATCACGGACGCCGGCATGACGGGCCCGCATGACTCGGTCATCGGCATCGAGAAAGAGGCCATCATCAAGAGATTCCTCACCGAGGTACCCAACCGTTTCGAAGTCGGAAAGGACGACATAAGGCTTTCGGGTCTCGTGGTTTCACTGGATACGGCCACGGGCAAGGCAGTGGACGTTAAGAGAATTCACCGCGGCCTGGACTACGGAGGGAAGTGATGCCCGCGACACTGCTCAAGGGGAAACCGGTAGCGAAGGAAATGGAAAAGGAAATAGCCGAAGAGGTCGCCGCCCTGAAAGCGAAGGGCGTGAGTCCCCGCCTCTCGGTTGTACTCGTCGGCGACGATCCCGCGTCGGCGGTTTACGTGGGTTCCAAGGGGAGGGCCTGCGACCGCGTGGGGATCGGATCGGATACGGTCGCCATGCCCGCGTCGGCGACGGAGGACGAGGTCATCGCGGTAATCGACGACCTCAACGCCAACCCCGCCGTCCACGGCATACTGGTGCAGCTCCCGCTTCCGGCCCAGGTGGACACCGACGCCGTCATCAGACGGGTCTCGCCGCGCAAGGACGTGGACGGTATCACCCCGGAGAACATAGGGAGGCTGCTCCTGGGCATCCCTTACATCATAGCCTGCACTCCCGCGGCCATACTCGAAATGCTCGATCGCTACGAGGTGGACATCGAGGGCATGAACGTCGCCATAATAGGAAGGAGCCGTATCGTCGGCAAGCCCCTCGCCGCGCTTCTCATGCAGAAAGCCAGGGGCAGAAACTGCACGGTCACGGTCTGCCATTCGAGGACCAGGGACATATCCGGCTTTACGCGGTCAGCCGACATGGTGGTCACGGCCATGGGAAGCCCCGAGTATCTTAAGGGCGACATGGTGTCGGACGGCTGCGTCGTTATCGACGTCGGCATAAACCGCGTGGAGGACAGCGCCGCCAGGAGGGGATACAGGCTCGTGGGGGACGCCTGCTTTGACGAGCTCGACCAGAAGGCGTCCTACATCACGCCGGTACCGGGGGGCGTGGGACCGCTCACGGTGGCCATGGTGATCAAGAACACTCTCATCGCTGCGAAGGGTGATTGATGCACTCGCCTACACATCTTCCTGACGGGGAAACCGCTCTCTCGGTCAGCGAGATCACTAGGAGAATCAAGGAGCTCATAGAGTCCGCTTTCGGCTACGTCCATGTCGTGGGCGAAGTCTCAAACGCCAAGCTGCACACGTCCGGCCACGTGTATTTCACTTTAAAAGACGAACACACCCAGATCCGCTGCGTCATGTTCAAGAGCAGCGCGGCTAAGATCGATTTCGCGGTCGAGGACGGCATGAAGGTTTACGCGCGCGGGCAGCTCACGGTTTACGACAGGTACGGCACCTACCAGATCATCGTTCGGGATCTGGTAGACGCCGGCAAGGGCGATCTCCAGATGGCGTTTAATGAGCTCAAGAAGCGCCTTGAGAAGGAGGGACTGTTCGCCCCCGAGCGCAAGCAGCCGCTTCCCGCGTTCCCGCAGCGGGTCGGCATCGTGACCTCGCCCACCGGCGCAGCCGTAAGGGACATCATCAGAACCGCCCGGAAGATCTACCCGGCCGTCGACCTTGTGCTCTACCCGGTCAATGTGCAGGGAGAGGGTGCCAAGGGCGATATAGCAGGCGCCATAGCCGACTTCAACGCCTACGGCGAGATCGACGTCATGATAGTCGGCAGGGGTGGAGGTTCCATAGAAGACCTCTGGGCTTTCAACGAAGAGGTCGTCGCCCGGGCCATCGCGGCTTCCGAAATACCCGTGGTCTCGGCTGTGGGCCATGAGACCGACTTCACCATATCCGATTTCGTTGCCGACGTGCGCGTTCCCACCCCGACGGCGGCGCCCACGCTGATACTGGCCGATTACGTCGAGGCCAGGACGCAGCTGGGTCTCTCGGTGAGGCAGGCGACGCGCGCCGTCACCGGCATGATAGACAGGCACAAGCGTTTCATAGATGGCCTCCGGACGCGCTATGGCCTGAGGAGCATGAGCGACAGGCTCGCCGCCCAGATCAAGGACATCGAGGAGGCCGCCCGGCGCGTCGAGCGCGTCATGAAGGCTGTGATCGAGACCGAGGCGAGGTGCCTGGTTGAGGCGGCCGGCCGGCTGGAGCGCTTCGCTTCGGCGCGCGTGGACGCCGAGCGGGGCAGGCTCGCCACCCTTGCGGGCAGGGTCGACGCCCTGAGCCCGCTATCGACTTTGAAGCGCGGTTACTCGGTCGTTACTCGCGGGCAAACAGGCGAAGTTGTGAGAACTTATGAGCAGATAGATGCGGGTGAAGAGTTGCGCCTCGTCCTCTCCAGGGGTGGCGCGGTCTTAAGGGTTGAGAACGTAGAAGAGGTCAACGCATATGAAAGAATTGAGCTTCGAAGACTCGATGAAGAAGATTGAGGAAATCGTCGGGGAACTCGAGAAGGGCGACCTTCCGCTCGAGCAGTCGTTGAAAAGGTTCGAGGAAGCTGTTAAGCTCGCCAGGGCCTGCAACAAGAAGCTTGAAGGTGCGCAGAAGAAGGTGAATAAGCTCATCAAGACGGGCGAAGCCGAATTCGAGCTCGAGCCATTCGAGGAACCCGAAGAGGAGTAGGCGGTGTAATATGAGCGGGACGACCAGTTTTGACCTGGTGAGCTATGTGGGCGCGATCAGGGAGAAGGTCGATGCCGCTCTTGACGAGTATCTTAAGCCGGAGGGCGCTCCTCCCGAGACGCTGCACCGGGCAATGCGTTACAGCGTTTTCTCGGGCGGGAAGCGCATCCGCCCTGTTTTCTGCCTGGCGAGCACGGCCGCATGCGGCGGCAGCCACGAGAGGGCGATGCCCATCGCCTGCGCCATCGAACTCATTCACACTTATTCCCTCATCCACGATGATCTGCCCTGCATGGACGATGACGACATGAGGCGCGGCAGGCCCACCAGCCACAAGGTCTTCGGCGAGGCGGTAGCCGTGCTTGCCGGTGACGCTTTGCTCACCTATGCCATGGAGGTTATAGTGAACGAGGGAGGGCGCCTCCTGGGGCCCGAGACTGCTCTGGCTGTGGCGGCGGACCTTACGAAGGCCATCGGCAGCGGCGGCATGGTCGCCGGGCAGGTCAAGGACATGGAATGCGAGAATGTGGAAGTCGACGCGGCCACCATGGAGTATATACACCGGTGCAAGACCGGCATGCTCATAACGGCCTCGGTGCGCGCGGGCGCGCTGGTGGCCGGCGCTGATGGGGCCCTCATGGAAAAACTTACGACCTACGGCCGGAAGCTCGGCCTGGCTTTCCAGATAGTGGACGACATACTCGACGAAGAGGGCTCCTTCGGAGACCTGAAGAGCGGTAAGGGGCTCGATAGCGAGAAGGGGAAGGCCACTTATCCGCGAGTCTTCGGCCTCGAGAAGTCCAGGGCGGTGGCGGCTGGCCTGGTTACCGAGGCGAAGGCTTCAATCGAAGGTCTCGGTGAAGGTTTCGCGCCACTCATGGCGCTTGCCGATTTCGTCGCCGGCCGCAGTTCGTAGCCGGGCGGAAGGCGCCAGGCGCCGGCTGCGGGCATGCGCGGGTCCTATGAGGAGGGATGAGACATCTCAGTCTTAGAGCGGGTGAGCGGGCCGAAAGACCTTGAGGACCTCGACTTTAAGGATCTCGAGACTCTCGCTGAAGACATAAGGGAGAGAATCATCTCGGTGGTCTCCCGGACCGGCGGGCACCTGGCTCCCAGCCTGGGCGCGGTCGAGCTTACGATCGCCCTCCACTACTGCCTCGACTCCCCCCGGGACAAGATCATCTGGGACGTGGGCCACCAGGCATACGCGCATAAGCTGCTGACGGGCCGAAACGACCGTTTCGAGACGCTGCGGACGCGAGGCGGGCTGAGCGGTTTTCCGAAGATCTCCGAGAGCGAGCACGACGCCTTCGGCACGGGCCACTCGAGCACCTCGATATCAGCGGCGCTGGGTATCGCCTGCGCGCGGGACCATAAGCAGGAGGACTACCGCGTGGTCGCCGTCATAGGCGACGGCGCGCTCACAGGCGGTATGGCCTTCGAGGGCCTGAACCAGGCCGGGCATCTTAAAAAAGACCTTATCGTGGTCCTCAACGACAACCGCATGTCCATCTCGAAAAACGTGGGCGCCATGTCCACATATCTCACACGCCTCATCTCGGCTCCCGTTTACAGGAGATTCGAGGCCGACGTCTGGGAACTCATGGGCAAGGTCCCCACGGTGGGGGGAAAGGCCAGGGGCGTCGCCAGGCGCATCAAAGAGAGCCTCAAGAATCTGGTCATTCCCGGGGTTCTCTTCGAGGAGCTCGGTTTCAGATACTACGGGCCCGTGGACGGCCACAACGTGGGCGAGCTCATAGACCTCCTGACCGATATCAAGGATTTCAAGGGGCCCCAGCTGGTACATGTCGTGACCACAAAGGGCAAGGGCTATTCCCTTGCCGAAGAGGACGCCTGCAGGTTCCACGGCATCGGCTCTTTCGATAAGGAAACGGGGGTTCTGGAGCGTAAGTCCAGGGCGCCCTCATTCACCCAGGTTTTCGGCGACACCTTGGTCGAGATCGCGAGGAAGCGCGAGGATGTTGTTGCCGTGACCGCCGCCATGCCAGACGGCACGGGGCTCTCCTGCTTCAAGCAGGAAATCCCCGAGAGGTTTTACGATGTCGGCATAGCCGAGCAGCACGCGGTGACATTTGCGGCCGGGCTGGCCCGGGCGGGAATGAAGCCCGTTGTGGCCATCTACTCGACCTTCCTCCAGCGGGCCGTCGACCAGATCGTGCACGATGTCGCGCTGCAGAAGCTCAACGTGGCCTTCGCCATTGACCGCGGCGGTGTGGTTGGCGAAGACGGCCCCACGCATCACGGCACGCTCGACCTCACATATCTCGACATGGTCCCCGGCATGGTTGTCATGGCTCCCAAGGACGAAAACGAGCTCCGGCATATGCTCTACACGGCGGCGGAGTACGACGCCGGCCCTATAGCCGTGAGGTACCCGCGGGACTACGGTTACGGTGTGCCCGAAAACGGGGCGCTGCATGCGCTCGAGATCGGCAAGGGCGAGCTGCTCGCCGTAGGCGACGACGCCGGCATCATCGCAGTGGGTTCCATGGTCATGCCGGCTCTCGAGGCGGCGCGTCTTCTGGAGCGTAAGGGCATACGGGTTTCAGTCGTGAACGCGAGATTCGCCAAGCCCCTGGACGCGGGCCTCATAACCGGAGTCGCGAAATCCGTTGCGCTGGTGGTCACAGTCGAGGAGAATAGTGTGAAGGGCGGATTCGGAAGCGCCGTGGGCCTCTGCCTCAGCGAGGCGGGAGTTTCGGTCCCGCTCAAGATGATCGGGATTCCGGACGAGTTCGTCGAGCATGCCTCTAGGGGCGAACTCCTCAAGAGCCTCGGGCTCTCGGCGGAAGGCATAGCCGGGGAGGTCGAGCGGGCTCTTGGGCGGTCCGAGAAGAAAGTGAAGGACGCCCGGGCAGCCGGCGGGGGAGAGAAATGATCAAGGTAGTCGGAATCGTCGCCAACCGCAGGAAACCGGCGGTCAAGGACATTCTCGCCGAGCTTTTCGCCTGGTTCGGGGACAGGGACATCGGCATCATTGCATGGGACGAACTCAAGGGTATTGTCCCGGACTGCAAGATGTGCCCTATAGAGCAGATCGGCGAAGGCACGGATCTCGTAGTCGCCCTGGGCGGAGACGGTACGCTGCTTACGGCCGCGAGGGGAGTGGGCGACAGGCTGACCCCGATTCTCGGCGTCAATGTCGGGAGCCTGGGTTTTCTCACCGAAGTGAGCGTGGATGAGATGCAGGGGGCCCTGGAGAATGTGGTGAAGGGCGACTACACCTGCGAAGACCGCATGAACATACAGGCCGAGGTCATAAGGGACGGCCGGGTCGTGGGGACTTTCACGGCTCTTAACGATATGGTGATCAACAAGGGCGCGCTCTCGCGCGTTGTGGAGCTCACCATGTGGGCCGACGAGCACTATCTCGCGGTCTACATAGCTGACGGGCTCATCGTATCGACGCCCACGGGTTCGACGGCCTATTCGCTCTCAGCCGGAGGGCCAATCGTGAACCCCGTGATGGAGGCCATAATGGCGACACCCATCTGCCCCCATACGCTGGCGGTACGGCCAATGATACTCGCGCCGGAGCAAACCCTCACGGTCGAGCTCTGGAGCGGGGACTCGGTGCACGGCAAGCCCGAGATAAAACTCACGGGGGATGGCCAGATCGGCTTTGACCTCCTATCGAAAGACAAGATTGTGTTCACGAGATCCGAACGCAAGACCAGGCTGGTGGTCTCCGGCTACCGCTCCTTCTATGAAGTCCTCAAGCAGAAGCTCAAGTGGGGAGACACCCGACGTAAGTCATAATATGCTCCGCAAACTCACCGTACATGGCTACGCAATAATCGATGACGTAAGCGTTGACCTCAGCTCCGGGCTCAACATCCTCACTGGCGAGACGGGCGCGGGCAAATCCATAATCCTCGGTACTCTGGGCTTCGTGCTGGGGGACCGCGTTTCCGACGATATAATCGGGAAGCGCAGCGACTCCTGCAGGGTCGAGGCCGTTTTCGACCTCTCGGCCCTGGGCGTTCTGGGCAGGAGGCTCGTGGAGGCCGAAGTTCTCAAGCAGGAGGACGCCGCGTCCGGCATCACCTTAACGCGCGAGATCAGCCGGGGAGGAAGGTCCCGCTGCCGCTTAAACGGCGAGGCCGTTCCGGTTAAGACCCTCAAGGCCGTGGGCGACATGCTCGTCGACTTTCACGGCCAGCACGAACACCAGCTCCTCCTGAAGTCCGAGCGGCATGTCGATTTCATCGACGCCTTCGCTGGCCTGGGTGACCGCCGCGACGGGGTTGCGGCGCTCAGGCGGGAGTTCGCGGACCTCGGCAAGCAGGTGAGAAATCTCGAGGACGACATCCGCCAGGCGGAGTCGAGACGCGACCTCACCCGGTTTGAGATCGACGAGCTCGCGGGGCTCAATCTGATAGAGGGCGAGGATGAGAAGATCGAGAGCCAGCTCAGGGTGCTGGAGCATGCCGAGAAGATAATCGAGCTCGGGAGCGAGGCCATCGAACTCGCTTATGACGGTGACGGTTCGGCCACGCAGCTCCTGGCCCGCGCCAGGGACGCGCTCGAGAAGCTCGCCTCCCTTAACCCGGACCTCGAGCCGCTTCTTGAGAATCTCGACAGCGCCGAGGTGGCCGTCAAGGAAGTCGCCGAGGACCTCCGGTCGCTGGTCTCCCGCATAGACCTGGAGGGGTCGGATCTCGAAGCCATGAGAGAACGGCTGGCCCAGATAGAGAGGGCGAAGCGGAAGTATGGCGAGACCGTACCCGAACTCCTGGCGCGTGTGGAGAGGCTCAGGAACAGCCTGGATAACAGGGAGGAAATGAAGGCGCTGCTCTCCGAGCTCCGGCAGAAGCGGGAAGAGAAGGGGACGCGCCTGGCCGACGAGGCGCTCGAGCTATCGGCAGCGCGGAAGAAGGCCTCGAAGAAGTTTGACAAGCTGGTTGAGCAGGAGATCCGCTCGCTCGGCATAGAGGGCGGGGCTTTCAAGGTGGTGTTTGAGGACGCCGAGGACGGCGATAAGGTACGGACCTCCGGCGGCAAGACCGTGGTGGTGGGCGACAGCGGCGTCGACCAGGTCGAATTCTTCGTGCGCACCAATCCGGGCGAGAACCTGCTCCCCTTAAGGCGAATCGCATCGGGTGGGGAGATATCGCGCGTCATGCTGGCGCTCAAGAGCATACTGGCGGAGGTGGATGAAGTGGGGACGCTCGTGTTCGACGAGATCGACGCGGGAATAGGCGGGGGCACTGCCGATACGGTCGCCATAAAGCTTCGCCAGGTCGCCGACAGCCGGCAGGTGATATGCATAACGCATCTTCCGCAGATAGCCGTCGCCGGGAACCTGCATCTGAAGGTGGAGAAGGCCAGCGGGGCGGGGCGGACCAGGGCCATGGTGGGCGCGGTCGAGGGGAAGGCGCGGATCGAGGAGGTCGCCAGAATGATAGACGGCCGCAAGCCCTCGGGTTCCGCTCTGACGCATGCCGAGGAGATACTGAACAAAGCACATAAGAGGAAAGCATAGAGAGGGAGGTCCAAGGTGGCTTCGAAAGTCTACTTCATCGACATGCGCGCCGACATTAAAGACACCGTGATGGAGCGCTTCGTCAAGGGCATCAAGAAGGCCAGGATAACTTCGGTTGCCGGGGAGAGGGAGCTCCTCGCCGTTAAGATGCACTTCGGGGAGCGCGGCAATACCAACTACATACGGCCCATCTTTGTCCGTGTCGCGCTCGACGAATTCAGGACAACCGGTTGCCTCCCGTTTCTTACAGATACCAACACGCTCTATGTCGGGTCGCGCACCAACACTCCCGACCACATCAAGACGGCCGTGGAAAACGGCTTCTCATACGCCTCCATGGGCGTCCCCATAGTGATCGCGGACGGCCTCAAGGGCGGGAATTACGAGTCGGTCCCTGTAAGGGGGAAGCTCTTCGACGAAGTCAAGATCGCAAGCGACATCGCCCGCGCCGACGCCATGCTTGTGCTCACGCATGTCAAGGGACATGAGCTCACCGGCATAGGCGGGGCCCTCAAGAACGTGGGCATGGGTGGCGGGAGCAGGGCCGGTAAGATGGCCATGCACGCCGATGTCCGCCCCAGGGTCTCCGAAGCCTGCATAGGCTGCGGCAAGTGTACGCTCTGGTGCCAGGTCAAAGCCATCAAAGTCAAAGACAAGAAGGCCATTATCGACCACGACGTCTGCGTGGGCTGCGCCGAGTGCATAGCCGTTTGCCCCCAGAGCGCCATCAAGATCAACTGGAAATGGGACGGGAGCTTCGTTCAGAAGCGCATGGTGGAATACGCCGCCGGGGTCTTGAGACCCAAGAAGCGCAAAGTGGCCTATATCAGTTTCATCATGGACGTCTCGCCCCAGTGCGACTGCTACCACTTCTCGGACGCGAGCATAGTGCCCGATGTCGGGATTCTCATCTCCAGGGACCCGGTCGCCATCGACAGGGCCTCGGCCGACCTCATCAACAAGCAGGAGGGCATAAGGGGAACCGCCGTGAAGAAGCACAAGGCCGGCGTTGATAAATTGCGCGACGTCAACCCCGACGTCGACTGGACCGTGCAGATCAAGTACGCCGAGAAAATGGGTTTGGGTACGGCCAAGTATCAGCTCATCAAGATATAGTCCCGCAGCATAAGCCCGCGGCAGCATGGACTCGGGGCGGCACAAGGCCGCACAAGCCCTGCTGGAGTTAACGCTCCTTTTGTGTTAGAATGGCAGTGTATATACACTCTCGCATAAGGACGAACAGGCGCCGCGGGGAAGTCCCGCGCGGGCCGGCATCTAAGGAGGAATACGTGGCCAGGTTATCGGGGTTGTCGCTCGCTGCTCTTCTGCTCCTCTTCTTGGGGACGGGTCTCAATGCTCTTGCATCAGTTCCGGATCCCGACGTGGTCCCGTTCTCCGACAAGTATCCTGTGGAGATTTCCATCCCCCATCACGGGGCGGTGTACGAACTCGCCGGGCTGGGCCTGGACATTGACGCGGTGGGGGACGGCTGGGTCAGGGCGTATCTGAATGATGAAGAGGTTGGCGTCGTGCGCGAACTCGGCTTCGAGGTGAAGCGCATCCCCAACGAGGCGCTCAGGATGTGGCGGGCCATAAGGGAAGCGGAGGTCCTGGATGTCCCGGATGCGCCTGATATCCTGGATGAGTACCATGATTATACGCAGCTGACGGCTTACCTTCAGGGCGTTGCGGCCGACCATCCGGGTATCACGCGCCTCATTTCCATAGGCAAGACCGTCCAGAACCGCGAGCTCTGGTTTCTCAAGATAACCGACAACCCGGACCTCGAGGAGAACGAGCCCGAATTCAAATACATCTCCACCATGCACGGCGATGAGGTCGTGGGAGTCGAGAACTGCCTCAAACTGATCGACTGGCTTACGGACAACTACGAATCGGGCTCGCCCGACCCCAGGCTCCAGGGCCTCGTGGACGAAGTGGAGATCTGGATAATGCCCATGATGAACCCCGACGGCAACGCCGCGGGCAGCCGCTACAACGCCAACGGGGTGGACCTCAACCGGAGTTTCCCGGACCTGGTGGACGATCCCAATAATACCACTGTCGGCCGAGAGCCGGAGATTGCGGCAGTCATGATGTTCTCAGACTCCATGTCGTTCGACCTCTCGGCCAATTTCCACGGCGGCGCCCTCGTCGTCAATTACCCGCACGATAACCGTTCGGTGCGCGCGCCGGACGACCTCCTCTATATCAACATGTCGAAGGCATATTCCTATCATAACCCGCCCATGTGGAACAGCTCCACTTTCGACTACGGCATCACCAACGGTTATGACTGGTACCAGATCTTCGGCGGCATGCAGGACTGGAACTACGATTACGCCTACAATATGGAAGTCACTATCGAGCTGGGTAACACAAAGTGGCCACCGGCATCCCAGCTTCCGCAGTACTGGGCCGAAAATGACACATCCATGATTTCCTACCTGGAGTATTGCCTCCAGGGCGTTCGCGGAGTCGTGACTGACTCGCTCAGTGGCGACCCGCTTCTCGCCACTGTCACGGTCGAGGGAATCTCATGGGACGACAGAACTGACCCCGACTTAGGGGACTATCACCGCATCCTGGACCCCGGGACTTATACGCTTACCTTCTCCGCTCCCGAGTACATATCCAGGGTGATAAGCGGAGTAGAGGTCGGCTCCGACTCGGCCACGGTGCTCGACGTCCGGCTCGGGCAGGCCCAGAGGGTGGATATCACGGGCACCGTGACATCGAGTGACAAGGGCCCACTCCTGGCATCGGTCGAAGCCCGCTATCACTCAGGCGGAAAGATTGCTGACTCCACGACCACCGATCCCGATGACGGCTCATACGCGCTTGATGTTGCCGAAGGCGAATACGACATCACGGTGCGCTCGTCAGGCTACAGGCCGGAGACCCTACGCGCCGTCGTCGACCAGGATACGACTTTCGATTTCGTGCTGGACCCGACCTCAGGCAGCATCCTCGTGATCGACGATTACTCGGGGAAGACGGCGCTCTCGAAGTCGCCGGACCGGGATGTGGTTCTGACCCTGCCCGTGTTCGGCACGTCCGCCACGGACATAGTCGCCGATCTCGAGACGCTCGGCTATGCCGCGGTGCTGGAGACCGCCGGCGCCACCGACGCCACGACCTGGACGTCTTATGACTTCATCATATGGTCATCAGGCGACGATACTTCGCCGGTGAGCTCGTCTACCTACCGGAGAGACCTCATAGACTACGCTTCCAAGGGCGAGTTACTCCTCATCGAAGGAGGGGAGCTTGCGTATGACGCCGCCAGCAGCCCGGGCTATCCCAACTTCGCCGACTCGGTGCTCCATGTGAGCGACTGGAATGGCGACAATGTCGGATCTCTGGAGCTGGTTTCGGGCTATGAGGATCATCCCATAGCCACGTACCCCAACTACCTGCCCACCACGATAGGCATAACTTACGGGGGGTATGGCGACCTGGATGCCGCGGCCCCCGCCTCCGGAACATCAGTCGTCTACGGTACAAGCGACTATCCGACAAACGCCGGACTTCTCACTTACGACAGCGACGGAAGTCCGAATGTCGTTTTCTACGCCTTTGCCTATTCGGCCGTCACGGACCGCGCGCTCGCGAAGAACCTGCTTGAGAACACGGTCGAGTACATCTACGACGAAGCCTCCCGCGTGCCGGGAGATGACGAGAGGGCGGCGGGGCGCGTTTCGCTCAGCGCGGCGCCCAACCCGTTCAGGTCCTCCGCGGCCATCACCTTTGCGCTCCCGCGCGAGAGTGAGGTCAGCCTCGGTGTATACGACATACAGGGCCGCCTTGTTAAGAGCCTGGCGGGCGGGGTATTCGGCGCGGGCCTTCATACTTTCGAGTGGGACGGAAAGGACACAGGCGGCCGTTATGCGGGCCCTGGCGTCTACTTCTGCAGCCTCTCGTCCGGGTCGGCGGTCAGCCTTAAGAAGATCGTCATGTTGCGGTAGTCACTCGATTGCGTCAGGGGCCGCGATGCTGTATACTTAAGAGTAAGCAACGTGGTTACCTTTTATAATATGAGGTGGAGACAGATGAGAGTATTACCGATTGCCCTTCTGATTCTTGCCCTTGCCAGCGGGCTGGCTTATTCACATACCGACCTGACTCCGGCGGAGGTCAAAGCCTGGACCGATACGACGAGAAGCGGCGTCATCGTAGATGTCCGGGAGGAGTCCGAGTTCTGCGATTCCACGTACAGCCCTCCGGGCCATATCCCGGGCGCCATAAACATGCCATGGTACGCGGGCTACCTTGAGGCGCATTATGCTGAACTCCCCGCCGACGAAGAGATCATAATAGTCTGCCGGAGCGGCAACAGAAGTAACACAGCAGCCAACTTCCTTGACGGCCTGGGCTTCCCAAAGGTCTTCGATATGACCGGCGGCATGAACCAGTGGATATGGGAGACCGAGCTATGTCCCAAGGCCGCTGTTCCCGCTCTCGATGATGGGGTTCTGCCCTCGCTGGTCCTCGGGCAGGCGTCTCCCAACCCTTTCACCTCTGTAACCGAAATCTCTTATATGATTCCGGCAGGCAGCAGGCCTCAGGATGTCACGCTCGGGGTCTACGATGCCCGGGGGCGGCTGGTCAGTGAGACCGTCAGGCGCGGGCAGGGCGTCGGCGCCGCCCGTGTCGTCTGGGACGGAAGGGACCGTGAGGGGCGCCCTGTTACAAGCGGGCTCTACTTCTATCGCCTTACCTGGAACGGCCAGAGCCTCACGCGGAGAGTCGTGCTCCTCAGGTAGGCGGCAGTCAAAACTGGTACGCCCGCTGGGATTCGAACCCAGGGCCTTTGGCTCCGGAGGCCAACGCTCTATCCAGCTGAGCTACGGGCGCACCATGATATGAGCAGTCGTTCGAAGTGTCTCCACCTGAATCTATCCGCCTGAAGCTACCGGTGTCAATGCCTTAGTGGCGGTCGGAGGGGCGTCCGGCGCCTTCCTAGTGGGGGATCATCGAGAGCAGCACGCCTGCGGCGACCGCCGAACCTATGACTCCCGTCACATTGGGTCCCATGGCATGCATGAGAAGATGGTTCTCGGGGTCGGCCTTGACGCCCTCGCTCTCGGACACCCTCGCGGCCATGGGAACCGCCGAAACGCCGGCCGAACCTATGAGCGGATTGATGGTCCAGTTCGAGAGCCTGCACATGATCTTACCCAGGAGCACCCCCGCAGCCGTACCTATGGCGAAGGCGACGATGCCGAGGGCCAGTATACCCAGTGTGCTCGGCGTGAGAAAGGTCTTGCCCGTGAGCGTCGCCCCCACTGCGAGCCCGAGCCCGATGGTGGCGATGTTGATGAGCTCATGCTGGGCCGTCTTGGCCAGCCTCTCGACTACGCCCGCCTCACGCAGGAGATTGCCGAACATGAGCATGCCGATAAGCGGCACGGCCGAAGGCACGATGAGCGCGCACAGAATCGTAACCACGAAGGGGAACATGATGCGCTCGCGCCTGGAGACGACGCGCATCTCTCTCATCTTCACCTTGCGCTCCCTGTCCGAGGTCAGCGCCCGCATTATGGGCGGTTGGATGATGGGAACGAGGGCCATGTATGAATAGGCCGCGATGGCTATGGGGCCCAGGAGATGCGGCGCCATCTTGGTGGCCGTGTAGATAGCCGTGGGGCCGTCGGCGCCGCCTATGATGGCGATCGCGCCCGACTCGGCGAGCGAAAAATCGAGGCCCAACCCGGGGATCTTCCCCAGAGCCATGGCCCCGAGCAGGGTTCCGAATATGCCGAACTGCGCCGCCGCTCCGAGGAGCGTGGTCTTGGGATTTGCGATGAGGGGGCCGAAGTCGGTGAGCGCGCCAACGCCCAGAAAGATGACGAGAGGGAAAAGGCCCGTCTGTATGCCGCTCTTATAGATGAAGTATAGAAGCCCGCCGCTATCCATCATCCCGGCCAGGGGCACATTGGTTAGAATGGCGCCGAAGCCTATGGGAATGAGAAGCAGCGGTTCGTACTTCTTCCTGATCCCGAGCCATATGAGAAAGATGCCGATTACTATGACAATGACATTGGCGAAGCTCAGGTTCAGGAAGCCCAGGGAGTCACCGAACCTTCGAAGCAGCTCAGCACCACCGGTCACTTCTCGCACGTCGGACTCCTTATTCTATGGCGGCCAGAGGATCTCCGGACTCGACCTTGTCACCCGGTTTCACGAAGGTCTTGGCAAGCGTTCCGCTTTTGGGGGCCACGACCTTGGTCTCCATCTTCATGGCCTCGAGGATGATGATCTCCTGACCCTCCTTGACGGCGGAGCCTTCGGAAACCAGAACCTTGAGAACGTCGCCCGAGAGGGCGGCGTTTACCATGGTGCCGCCACCGGAGTAAGCCGAAGGCGAGGCGGCTGGAGCCGCAGCCGGGGCCACACCCGTAACCTGGGCGCCACCGCCGCCGAGGTCCTGGACCTGGACGTCGTAGGCGGTTCCGCCGACCGTGACCTTGTAAGAGCTCGTGCCACCCGGCGCCGCTCCGGCAGGCGCCGCAGCCGTCGCGGGCTTGGCTTCCGGCTTGGGAGCCGGCGGTTCTTCCTTCGTGAAGCCGTCGCGTATGTTCAAGAACTCGAGTCCCACCTCGGGGAAGAGGGCGAAGGTTACGACGTCCTCATCCGACTTGGGCTGGCGCCCCAGCTTCGCTATTAGATCGGCCTTGTCCTTCTCAAACTCGGGTTCGAGGTCGTCGGCCGGCCTGTGGGTGATGGGCTGCTGCCCCGTCTCTTCGATCACGCGCTTGACGAGGTCCTGGTTGACCTTGCCGGGGGCCTTGCCGTATTTACCCAGGAGATAGTTCTTGGTGTTCTCGGTAATGACCGCATAGCGCTTGCCCTGGAGCACATTGATCACGGCCTGTGTCCCCACGACCTGGCTCGAAGGCGTGACCAGCGGGGGGTAGCCCATGTCTTCTCTTACCCTGGGCACTTCCTTTAAAACCTCGTCGTATTTGTCCATGGCCTTCTGCTTCCTGAGCTGGCTAGCGAGGTTGGAGAGCATGCCGCCCGGCACCTGGGCCACCAGAATCCTGGCGTCTACGCCCGCAAGCCCGCTTTCGTGCTCCGCGAGGTCGGCGCGCACACCCTTGAAGTGGTCGGCGATATGGATAAGGAGATCCAGGTCGAGTCCCGTATCATAGGGCGTTCCCTTAAGGGCCGCCACCATGCTCTCGGTCGCAGGCTGGGAGGTTCCGAGGGCCAGGGGTGATAGGGCCGTATCGATGATGTCCGCGCCCGCCTCTATGCCCTTCAAGTAGACCATCTCGCTCTGGCCGGTGGTGGCGTGGCAGTGCATGTGAATGGGTATGCTTATCTTCTTTTTAAGGGCCGTCACCAGCTCGAATGACTTGTACGGCGTCAGCAGCCCCGCCATGTCCTTGATGCAGAGCGTGTCGGCGCCCATCTGTTCGAGCTGTACCGACATGTTGACGTAAAAATCTACGTTGTGAACGGGACTCGTCGTATATGAGATACATCCCTCGGCGTGCTTGCCCACCTTCTTGGTGACCTTCATGGCGGTCTCGAGGTTCCGGATGTCGTTTAAGGCGTCGAAGATCCGGAAGACGTCCATGCCGGCATTGGCGGCGAGCTCCACGAACTTCTCGACCAGGTCGTCGGCATAATGGCGATAGCCCACGATGTTCTGCGCCCGGAGAAGCATCTGGAAGGGCGTGTTGGGCATGGCTTTCTTGAGGGTCCTGATTCTGTCCCACGGGTCCTCGCGCAGGAACCTGATACACGAGTCGAATGTCGCGCCTCCCCAGTTCTCGATCGAGAAGTAGCCGACACTGTCGAGTTCCTTGGCCATGGGTAGCATGTGCTTCGTGGGCATCCTGGTAGCAAGCAATGACTGGTGAGCATCTCTCAGGATGGTGTCCATGATCATTACTTTTCTTGTTTGCGATTCCACCAGACGAACCTCCGTTTACATACGCTTCATCTTTGACCTGTGGGCATGTATAGCGGCAGCTATTATTGCTGTCGTAGGCAAGGTCTCGGCCGCGCCCGCGGGGACGGGTACCGGGTCCTCACTCTTGAAATGCTGGAGAAGCTTGATACAGATTGCAAGGATACCAATGAAGGCGAAGACAATCGCCATGCCGAGAAGGGTAATCGACAAACCTACATTCATTCTATGTGGAGAACCTCTGGGATTATTCAGTGTTTAGAGTCGTTTCAGGCTTACCAAGAAAGGATTGAACCATTTTGGAGTTGGTATGTCAACCGAAAACGGACGTGCTCCGGGGATTTCTTCATGGGCCGCGCGGCGAGCGCCCGGCGCCCGGAAAACACGCGATCGTCCTTGTGCATTTGCGCCCCGAGTGATACAATCAGCCGCCTGACGGAGGAGGCGGGTTGCTCCGGGGATTCACTTGGCCGGTCTCGTTGCGGGAGAGGCGCAGGCGGCGTCCAATAACCTCATGCTGAGGCAGCGGGAAGAAAGGGTGATCTTATGGCAGGCCACTGCGGCTGGGTTCTTATGCTTCTCCCGTTCTTCTTCTTGCTGGGCTGCGCGGACTCCGGTGGACTCAGGGTGGCCAGGGAGGTGACCGGTCCCGGCGACACCAACTGCTATCTCATCTATGATACGCAGAGCAGGGAGGCCGCGCTCATCGACGTCGGGGGCGAGGTATATTCTCTGCTAGCCCTTATCGAAGCCCATGAACTTCATCTCAAGTACATCTTCGCGACTCACAGCCATATGGATCACATGGAGGGGACGCCCGCGATAAGAGACCGGTTTCCCGGGGCACCGTTCTGCTGTAACGGGGGAGACTATGAAGACTTCCTAGTATCCCGGGAGTGGGCGCTCGAACACATGGACCCCGCCGAGATCAGCGCGATGCGACAGCACCCCGGATACAGCAAGTGGTTTGACTACGATATGACCATCTTCAAGGAGCCGGACATCCTCCTTGAGGACGGCCAGATTTATAGCCTCGGTGATGTTGAGATCAGAACGATTCACTCCCCGGGCCACTCGAGGGGAAGCATGTGTTTCCGCGTCGGGAACGCTCTCTTTTCGGGGGACGTGCTCTTCTGCCGCTCCGTCGGCCACACCGGTTCTATGAACGGTTCGATGGAGCAGCTCACGGCGTCGGTGCGCCGTTTATATGATGAGCTTCCCGACGAGACGGTGGTCTACCCCGGCCACGGGGAGTTTACAGATATCGGTTCGGAGAAGACCGGGAATGAAGTCATACGCCCCGTGCCCTGAAATCCGGTATAATATGTTATGAAATCGCTGCTTGTGTACATGCTCGCCTGGATACCCATGATGCTCATCGGGATAGGAAACGGTGTCTTGAGGGTGAGCACCTATGGCAGGCACATCAGAGAGCTCACCGCCCACCAGGTATCGACCCTGACCGGCGCCGTCCTGATGGGTCTTTACATCTACGCCGTGAGCAGGGTGTTCAAGTTCGACTCGGCGCGCCAGGCTGTTCTCGTCGGCGTGATGTGGTTCGTGATGACCATAGGTTTTGAGTTCGGTTTCGGCCGCTACGTTGCGGGCCACGATTGGAGCCATCTCTTCCGCGACTACGACCTCTCATCGGGCAGAGTCTGGCTGCTGTTCCTGATCTGGGTCATGATCGCGCCCTACGTCTTTTACAGGCTGGGGGAGTAGAGCTGGTATCGTGCCGGGCCAAGCCTCCTCTTGCGTTCCTGATTTCAGTGTTGTCTCACCGAGAGAATCCACTAGAATGGGTTGCATGTAACTCGAACAGAAGGTAGGGCGAACGTCGTGAAAGAAATCAAGCCCCTGACATCCCTGCGCTCGCTGGCGGCTATAGTAGTTTTCATGTACCACTACGCCTGGCTGCTTTCTCCCGGATTCCGGGGTGTCGAGTTCTCCGGAGAGTGGATACCCCTGATGTTCATGTGGCGGCAGGGCCAGGTCGGGGTCTCCATCTTCTTCGTGCTCTCGGGGTTCCTGATCACGCGCATCTACTTCGACGGCATCGCCGACCGGACCACAACGCTGCGGCTGTTTTTCGTCAAGCGCATAGCGAGGATCTGGCCCCTGTTCCTGGTGTTCGCCATAATCCAGCACGCGGTCGAGTACATAGCGGGCCGCGGGGCAGGCAGCACCGCGCTGGTCACCATGACCATGTCCCAGGGTTTTTTCGAGGGGCTGCGCTACAGCGGTCTCAGGACCGCGTGGTCGCTCACTATCGAAGAGACCTTCTACGCTTTCGCACCTGTGCTCTTCCTAGTCCTTGCGGCCCTGACGCTCGAGCGCGGGCGCCGGGGCGAGCCCCTGACTGCAGGCCGTTTCTTCCGTGTGGCGCTGGTCGTCGGCCTGGTGGCGGTCGTGCTCGCCGGTTGCGGCGAGGGCCTGGTCCGGCTGGCCAACCTGCGGGGGTGGACGTGGAACGGTTTCATGGCCAGCCGCCGCCACATGTTGCATTCCACGCTGTTCGGGCGCTTCCCCGAGTTCGCTCTCGGGATTCTGGCGGCCTTCCTGCACCGGGGGCTGGACCTCAACCACGTGTTTCGCGGGCGCCGGGCCGGCGTGGTGGTGGGGGTGACCTCACTGGGAATCATCGCATGCATGTGGGGCAAGGACTACCTGGCCGTGAATACTCCGGGGAAAGAGCTGGCGCTGAGCTATTTGCTGGCTTACGTGCTGGCCCTCCTGGCAGCTGTGATGATTCTCGCCCTGACAGTGGTGCGAGGGCCGGTTGAGCGGCTCCTGTCGCATCGCGCGATGGTTTATCACGGGAAGATCTCGTACGGGTTCTATCTGATCCAGGGGACGGTGATGATGACGCCCCTGGTTGCCCTGACTGACCGTCTCGGTTACTTCCGGATGCCCGTGCTCTTCGTCCTGACCAGCCTGGTTTGCGCCGCCTTCTACGAGATCGTCGAGGCGCCTTCGCGCCGGGCGATTGTGGTCAGGTGGGGAAGGGCTCGATGAGGTGTCCCGGGACGGCGTCCCCGCGGCCGGTATGGCGAAGAGACACCTCTCCGCTCCGCGCAGGAGGCCTGACTTTCGCTCACCCAATTTGCTATTGTATCCGAACTGTATTCGAATAGAATGAGGTTCATATGGTCCGGGAAGGAGCGAAAGTGAAAGCAAAAGTGAATGCATATAAAAATACTGCTTCGATCGGCCTGGCCGTCGCGTCCATCTGTGCATTGCTCCTGGCGGGCTGCGCGGGAAGTGGCGCGGGAAGTGGGGCGAGATCGGACGCCGAGCGCCTGGCTGTGGTCGCGCGGGATACGGGCAGGGTCGAGAGGATAGAGGGAAAGGGCAAGGCCAGAATAGAGAATCGCCTGGGCGAGATCGAGATCGAGTTCGTCATGGTTTACGAGCCGGGCGTGATGCTCGAACTCAAGGGCGAGCTCGCTCCGGGCTTTCTGCCGTTTCACGGCGATGTCGAGATCACGAGCACCCCGGAGACGACCCTGGCCCATGTGAACGGCATACCGCTTGTTCCAGATGGCGCCTCTTTTCCGGGCCGGGCCATTCATCCGGCGCTCATAGCCATAGCCCTCGGCGGGGACTATGTGGTCGGATGGCTTCCCACCCGGGGATGCGAGGTCGATCGGAAGCTCGCCTGCGGCGACATAGCCTTCGAGTTCGACCTCAACAGGGAAACCGGCCATGTGAAGGGCTGGACCCTTAAGCATGAGGACCCCGACGGCTCATACGATGGATTCCTCTATAAATCGCGTCCAAAAGGCTCCATTGAGCTCCCCGAAGTTCTCACGGGTATGGCGCATCCTTTCGAAGTTGAGGTTTATGTGGAATATTATCAGATTGACGCAACATTCAGATAATACTAGAGTTATGCTAAGTCATAAACAGGCGTCCAGCGGGGGCCCACATTTGGACTCGCGGGCGGGAACTTAATCGCGAACGCAATGTAAAAGCCTATGTAGGGGTGATGAATGGCCCGAAGCGGTGGTGAAGACTCACCTCCTAACAGAGAACTGAGCGACGAGGTCCTGATGCTCCGAACCGGGGAAGGGGACCGAGGAGCTTTCGATGAGATCGTGAGGAGGTACACGTCGAGAATGATCAACGTGGCTTACCAGATGACCGGCGACGCGGAGCTCGCGCAGGATATCGCCCAGGAGACTTTCTACCGGGCGTACCGCAGCGCGGCCACCTACAAGCAGATCGCCAAGTTCTCGACCTGGCTCTACACCATCGCCATCAATCTCTGCCGTAACGAGCTCCGCCGCAGGAAGCACAAGTTCTATTCGCTCGAGGAGATGGCGGAACGTGACGAGGAGTCGAGTGTTAGAATAGACATAAAAGACGAGAGCGCGCAACCGGACCGGGACGTAGAGCAGAAAGAGCTTGGGAAGCTCATCATGATGGCGATAGACACGCTGCCGGAGAAGTTCAAGCAGCCCATAGTGCTCCGGGACGTCCAGGGTTTGAGTTATGAAGAGACCGGCAAGATTCTCAAACTTCCAGAGGGAACGGTCAAGTCGCGCATAAACAGGGCGAGACAGAGAGTAAAAGAGATACTTGAACCTTATATCGACAAGACGTTTCTTGAGGAGAATTAGCCTATGCTGAAATGTGATAACGTACATGAGCTGCTCTGGGCCTACTGCGAGGGATCGCTCGACAGCGAGACCGGGGCCCGGGTGAAGCAGCATCTTTCCACCTGCGCCCTTTGCGCCCGGGAGCATCGCGCCGCCATGGCAACGCTGGAGGGGCTCGGCAACCTGAGCCCTGTAGAGGCGCCCGATGATTTCCTGGGGAAGGTCTGGCAGCGCATAGACGAGCGCGAAGCCTCGCGGGGCCTGCTCGGGCTCGGGTTGGTGTGGAGTTGGGTCCGCCTGAACCGCAACGTTCTAGTGGCGGGTAGCCTGGCATTCTTCATCGCGCTCATAGGCGTGCGCTACGGCCTCCAAAATGATGCGCCCCCGCAGATGGAAGTGGCCGGTGAGAAAGAGGCCGGCGCGGCCCGGACCATGGCCGAGAGCGACTACCGCGACGATTATATCTTGAGAGATATTCCCGAGACGACCCCGGTGTTATCGGGTTTCGACGCGGGAGGGCAGGATACTATCGAAACCAGGTTCATAACGCGCGACGTGGTGCCGTCGGTACCCTATTCGAACGACTACATCCAATCCGTCGTCCAGCCAGTGCCGGATGACGACTCCGCTTTCTAAAGGAGGCGAGAGTGACGCAGAAGGCCATTCACATTGCCTGTATTGCAGCGCTCGTTTCCACGGGAGCGCTCTCCGGCTCCGCTGCCGCGGCCAGCCGGATCGAATCCCTGGACACCGAGATAACCAGCCTCGTCGACCGCATGAGCGAATCCATCGTGTCCATCGCGGCTGTTACGCAGGATGCCGGGATTCCGGGAGCCGGATTTGTGTCCCGCAGCGTGGGAACCGGAGTCGTATTCGATGAAGGAGGCCTTATCCTCACGACGGCCAGCGTCGTCGGGTACGCGAGGCGGGTGGAGGTGGGAACCTCCGAGGGCCTCAAGTACATGGGCGAGGTGGTGGGAATAGATCCGGCTACGGATCTCGCGGTGATACGCGTAAGTGACCTCAAGGCCAGGCCCGCCCGGATCAGCAAGAAGAAGGACATCCTGCCCGGGTCGCTGGTTTTCGTGATCGGAAACTCTTACGGCAAGCTCCCGTCGGTTTCGATGGGTGTCATAAGCACGCGGCCCTCGCAGCTGGGCGAGGACGGGGGCGAGGAAATGCTCCGCATGTCGGTGCCAGTCAGTCCAGGCAACACGGGCTCGCCCATTGTGAGCTCGAGCGGGGATGTGATCGGACTTCTCGTGGGAAGGCTCTCGATGCAGCCCATGTCCTATACCATGAGAATGAGTGAGGGCGGTGTCCGCGATTTGACGCAGGTTATCCAGCCTTCCAATATGAGTGTCGGTCTTCCGGCGCATCGCCTCAGGGACATAGCCGAGGAGATCATAGAAGGGGGCGGCAAGCGCCCGGGCTTCCTCGGCGTGCGCGTCGTGGAGGCCACTTTTCTCTTAGAAGATAGCGACGAAACGGCCGAAGGCGCGGAAGGCGTCGTGGTGACGAGCGTCGTGTCGGGGAGCCCGGCCGAGTCTATCGGGCTCGAGGCCGGAGACATAATATGGAAGTTCGGCGCCGACAATGTTTTGACTTCGGCGGGCCTAAGAGAGATGGTCTCGTCTTCGGAGCCCGGAAGTGTCGTCACGCTATCTCTGAAGAGAGGCCCGGACTATCTGGACAGAGACGTGCGCATAGTCGGCCGCTCGCCCGAGCAGCTCCGGCAGGCCGCCTTCAGCCTGGGGCCTGAGGACATAGACAGGCGCATTCAGATGATACAGATTGAGATCGACCGGATGGAGAAGGAACTCAAACGTCTGGAAGGGGCCCGTTAGGGTCTTCCGCCACGCGCAAAGCCGCCGGTTTTCACCTTGACACTGGCGGCTTTCGTTTCATAATGAACTCGTCTGAGCGAGGAGATGACTATGAAAAAAGCGCTGGTTCTTGTCCTCATGCTGACCCTGAGCGTGACCCTGTCCTGCCAGGAGCAGATGATAGCGGCTTTCGGGTCCAATAGCGGCATCACCATAGTGACGACACCCAGAAGCGAGGACATCGCCAGGGAGCTGGCGGCCTCTCTCGGGCGGGAAGTCGTGACGGTGCAGTATGAGCGCGCCTACGATGTGACGCTCATCACTACCGGCAGCAACGATAACCAGGACAGCAGGAAGAACATCATCCTCATAGATTATATCGAGCCCGAGAGCGATCTTTCCGGGACCATTCTCAGCCTCGCCGCCGACAGGAAGGACGATGTGCGCGCCGGGAAAACCGGCATCTTCCACCGCGAGGACAGGTGGGCCATGGGTCAGGTGGTGGTCTGCATAACGGCGCCCACGAAGGCCGCGCTGGGCGAACTCGTCACCGCGCGGAGCGAGGAAATATTCCGCTACGTCCAGACCGTGGTCCAGGCCCGGCTCAACCGCTCTCTGTTCAAGGCGGGCGAGCAGGAGGCCGTGACTGAGAGACTGGCCGCCACTTACGGTTGGAGCCTGAGGCTCCCGCCGCGCTATGAGGTGGAGGACAAATACGCCGACCAGCGTGTCATCAAAGTCCTCAACGACAAGCCCGCGAGAATGCTCACGGTCTACTGGGAGGACGGCGAGTGGGCGGACCCCGGGGCCGCGTGTCTCGACAGGAAGAACATGCTCGCATGGAAGTACTGGGATGAGGACGAGATCGTCGAGGACGCGCTGGTAGTCACCGAGACTACCTTCAATGGAAACCCCGCCGTGCGGCTTACCGGCACCTGGGAGAACAAGAAGTACATCATCGGGGGCACATTCACATCCTACTGCTTCACCTGCCCCGATTGCGGGCGCAATTACTTCATCGACGCGTCCGTTTTCGCCCCCGGCCTCGACAAACTGCCTCTCATGAGGGAGCTGGAGGCCATTCTGGTCACTTTCACCTGCAAGTGCGGCGGGTGACGCGCGCGCGGCCTGGCTGATACATATTGACATGGCCATTTTGCTCTGTTAGCTTGGCTTCTCGCTGTCAGGAAGGGAGCGTCGATGGACCGTCTCAAGCAGTTCAGGGAGAAGATGGCAGCCACGGAGCTGGACGGCTTCGTGGTTACGAATATATTCAACATAAGATATCTCTCAGGATTTTCCGGTTCGACGGCCTCTATGTTCGTCACCCTCGACGAGGCCATGCTGATTACTGATTTCCGATACGACGAGCAGGCCAATAGCGAGGCCTATGAAGGCGTCCAGGTCAGGATAGACAAGCGCGACGCCATGACCGCCGTAGGCGACATGGTAGAGGTTTTCGCGGGAAGGATGGGTTTCGAGTCGGGCTCGCTGGCGTTTACGGCCTACGAGAAACTCAATGCCCGGGCCGGCGACAGGCTCGTCGGCGTCGAGGGCATGCCGGAGGGATTGAGAGCTGTCAAGGACGACGACGAGATAGACTGGATATCAGAGGCCGCCAGGACTACAGACGAGGCTTTCACCGCTATCATAGGAGAGATGCGACCGGGCATGACCGAGATCGAAGTGGCCGCCCGCATCGACTATCTGCTCATGACCGGCGCCGGCGAACTGCCTGCTTTTCGCACCATAGTGGCCGCAGGCGAGCGCGGGGCGCTGCCGCATGCTCACCCGTCGGGGCGGAAACTCGCCGCGGGCGACCTGGTGACCATGGACTTCGGGGCGGTGCATAAAGGCTATTGCGCTGACATGACCAGAACCGTCGTCATGGGCGAGCCGACCGAGAAGCAGCGAGAGGTATACGACATAGTGCTGACCGCCCAGAAGACGGCCCTCGAGGGCATTAAGGCGGGGATGACCGGCAGGGATGCGGACAGCCTGGCCCGGGACTACATAGTCAGGAAAGGCTACGGCGACCAGTTCGGGCACGGCCTGGGCCACGGCTTCGGCCTCCAGGTGCATGAAGGACCGCGGCTCGCGCAGAAGAACGAAGATGTGCTCGCCCCGGGAATGCTTGTCACGGTCGAGCCCGGTGTTTACATTCCGGGTTGGGGCGGAGTGAGAATAGAAGACGACGTGGTGATCGAGGAGGGGGGATGCAGGAACCTGACCTCTTCGGAAAAGAAACTTCTCAGCGTAGGTGATTAGAGGCAGGAGCAGGTAAGTGGCTACAACGAATGACTTCCGGAACGGAATGGTGATCGAAATCGACGGCAATCTGGTCAAGATCGTCGAGTTCATGCATGTCAAGCCCGGCAAGGGCGGGGCCTTCGTAAGGTCCAAACTCAAGAATGTCGTAACGGGCAAAGTGGTTGAGAAAACCTGGAACGCGGGCGAGAAAGTCAATGCCGTAAGGCTCGAGGAAGTGAAGATGCAGTACCTTTACTCGACCGGGGACGAGTACTACTTCATGCACGGGGCGACGTATGAGCAGGTCAGCCTGCCGGCTGCGATGCTCGAGGATATTATAAGCTTCATAAAGGAGAGCGACTCGGTGAGCGTTCTCATGCGGGAAAACGAGCCCGTTTCGGTGGAGCCGCCCAACTTCGTGGACTTGGAGGTGAAGGAAACCACGCCGGGTATTAAGGGCGACACTGTCTCTGGAGGGACCAAGCCGGCCACCCTGGAAACGGGGGCGGTCATACAGGTTCCATTCTTCATCAACATCGGCGATGTGGTGAGAGTGGACACGCGGACTAAGGCCTATGTCTCAAGGGTGTAAGCCATGAAGATATCTTATATCAAGCAGCTCATCAAGATTGTCGAACTAAGTGAAGTAGAGGAGCTTGAGGTCCGGAAGTGGTGGACCAAGGTGCGAATTTCGAAGCACCGGTCCGCGGGCCCCGCTCAGGCGGGCGGCTATGTCGTGGAAGCGGCTGCTGCTCCTGCTCTTCAGGCGGCGGAGAAAGAGAAAGCGGCCGCCGACGAAAACTTAGTCGAATTCAAGTCACCTATGGTGGGCACGTTCTACCGGGCGCCGAGCCCGGGAGCGCAGCCCTACGTACAGGTAGGCGATAGGGTGACACCGGGCCAGGTTGTCTGCCTCATCGAGGCCATGAAGCTGATGAATGAAATCGAAGCTGAGGTCTCGGGGGCGATCGTGAAGTTCCTGGTCGAGAATGAGCAGCCGGTCGAATACGGGCAGACTCTGTTCCTGGTGAATCCCTCCTAGGAGGTGGGCTTCTTGGTTAGAGAGCTTCTGCAGGAGATGGTGAAACACAACGGCTCGGATCTCCATCTGAAGGTCGGGACTCCCCCGACCATGCGAGTCGACGGCCAGCTGATTCCTTTCAAAGTACCCCCGCCGACGGGCGAGGAAGTAGACGCAGAGTGCGACGGCATTCTCACGCCCAGGCAGAAGCGCATCTTCATGGAAACCAATGAAGTCGACTTCGCCTTCGGCGTCCCGGGCCTCGCGCGTTTCCGGGCCAACTTCTACCGGCAGCGAGGCTCGACGGCGATGGTCTTCAGGACCATTCCCTTCGACGCTCCCAAGTTCGATACCCTGAACCTGCCCCCGGTGATCAGGGACCTTTCGAAGAAACCCAGGGGACTCATTCTCGTAACGGGCACGGTGGGCTCGGGCAAGTCCACGACTCTGGCCTCGATGATCCGCGAGGTCAACGAGACCATGAGAAAGAACATCATAACCATCGAGGACCCGGTCGAGTTCCTCCACCGGGACAATATGTCCATGATCAGCCAGCGCGAGGTCGGCAGCGACACCGAGTCCTTCCACGGCGCGCTCAAGCACATTCTCAGGCAGGATCCCGACGTAATTCTGGTCGGCGAGATCCGCGATCTGCCCACAATGTCGATTGCGCTTACGGCGGCGAATACGGGGCATCTGGTGTTCAGCACGCTCCATACGACGGACGCCTCCCAGGCGATCAATCGTGTCATATCGTTCTTCCCCTTGAATCAGCAGCAGGAGATCCGTTTCCTGATGGCCAGCTGCCTGGAGGCTATCGTCTCCATGCGCCTGGTGCCCAGGGCGGACCAGAAGGGGAGAATCCCCGCTGTGGAAGTTATGATTGCAACCGGGACGATAAAGGAGTATCTTCTGGACGCTGAAAAGACACATATGATAAAAGGTGTCATTGAGGAAAGCACGTCGGAATACGGCATGCAATCGTTTGACCAGGCGCTCTTGAACCTGTACCATGAGGGCAAGATAAGCTTGGATGATGCGTTGCGGTACGCAACGAGCCCCACGGAGCTGCAGATCAAGGCCAAGGGCATCGAGGCGGGAACGGACGTATCCTGGACGGCTTAATCAGGTTGCAATCATGTTTAAGAAGATCCTTATCGCCAACAGGGGCGAAATAGCGCTCCGCATTGTACGCGCTTGCAAGGAAATGGGCATAGGGACGGTCGCCGTCTATTCGGAGGCCGACCGCGACAGCCTGCACGTCCGCTTCGCCGACGAGATCGTCTGCATCGGTCCGGGCCGGCCCACCGAGAGCTATCTCAACGTGCCCCGCATCATAAGCGCCGCCGAAGTGACCGGCGCAGACGGCATTCATCCCGGCTACGGCTTTCTCGCTGAGAACGCCGACTTCGCCGAGGCCTGCGACGAGTGCGGCATAAAGTTCATAGGACCCAAGCCCGACGTCATAGCCTGCATGGGTGACAAGGCCAAGGCCAGGGCAGCCATGCTCAAGGCCGGCGTGCCCGCGGTTTCGGGAAGCATGGGCGCCGTGCACGACGTCGAGGAGGCCCTCGCGGTAACGGGCGAGATCGGCTACCCCGTCATGATCAAGGCCTCGGGCGGCGGGGGCGGCAAGGGCATGCGCATCGCCTACGACGACGAGGAGCTCGGGACGAACTTCGAGGCGGCCGGGAGCGAGGCCGAGGCCAGCTTCGGCAACAGGGAACTCTATATAGAGAAGTTCGTGTGCAGGCCCAGGCATATAGAGATTCAGATTCTCTGCGACTCCCAGGGAAACGGGGTCTACCTGGGCGAGAGGGACTGCTCGGTGCAGAGAAAACATCAGAAGCTCATAGAGGAGACGCCGTCCCCGGCCGTCAACGCCGAATTGAGGCGCAAGCTGGGCGAGGCGGCCGTGCGGGGCGCTCTCGCAGTTGGCTATGACAGCGCCGGCACCGTGGAGTTCCTGATGGACGAAGAGGGGAGTTTCTGTTTCATCGAGATGAACACGCGGGTGCAGGTCGAGCATCCTGTAACCGAGATGGTTACGGGAATCGACATCATTAAGGAACAGATCAGGGTAGGGGCCGGCGAGCCCCTGTCGATAAAGCAGCAGGATGTCCGCCTGGACGGTCATGCCATCGAGTGCAGGATAAACGCCGAGGACGTGGATCGGGATTTCGCGCCGTGCCCCGGCAGGTTGGACACCGTGAACATACCGGGGGGTCCGGGCATCAGGGTCGACACCCACATCTATGCCCAGTACGTTATCCCGCCTTTCTACGACTCGCTCATGGCCAAGCTCGTGGCGCATGCGCCCACCCGTGACGAGTGCATAGCCCGGATGCTCAGGGCCCTTGACGAGTTCGTCGTGGAGGGCGTGAAGACGACGGTGCCCTTCCACCTCAAGGCGATCGATAGCGCCCTCTTCAGGTCGGGCAAGTTCGATACCAGTTTCGTCGATAAGCTGGCCGAGGAATTGGAAGGCGGGTCGGAGGCGGCCGCCGCAGGCGAAGGGAAATCCTAAGTGAAGCTGCAGGTCTTCTTTACGCATAACGGCGTGGGCGAGAGCCTCGTGAAGGGCAAACTCATCGCCGTCATAGATGTCCTGAGGGTATCCACGACTATCGCCTACGCGCATGCCAACGGCGCCGAGCGCATCGTCCCAGTCGAGAGCGTGGAGGCGGCTAGCAAACTCGCGGGCTCGCTCGATAAGGCGGTGACTTTGCTCGGAGGAGAGAAGGAAGGCAAGCGCATCGACGGCTTCGACCTCGGTAACTCCCCGCTCGAATACACGCCGGACGTCGTTGAGGGCAAAAATATCGTGCTCTCGACCACAAACGGTACGCAGGCCATTACCAAGGCTCGCGAGGCCGATGAGGTCGTCGTTGCGTGCTTTGCCAATATGAGCCCGGTGCTCGAGCATATCGGCCGCGCGGGCGACAAGCCGGTCGGCATTCTTTGCTCGGGCAAGCAGGGCCGATTTGCCCTCGAGGACGCCGTCTGCGCCGGCATGATGGTGGACAGGCTGGCCTCGGCGGGCGAGGTCGAGCTCGACGATGCGGGGGTGGCCGCCAGGCTGCTCTATCTCGAGCACAAGGGCGACATTGCCGGTCTCATCCGCGACTGCGAGCACGGCAAGTACCTCATGAGCCTGGGCTTCGACAAAGACCTCGAAGCCTGCGCCGCCGTCGACAGCCTCAACACGCTGCCGCTGGTAACCGAGGGCAGGATAGGCAGGCGGAAGCCCCGGAAACGGACGGCCAGGAAGAAGCGCGCCGCCTAATTAGGTGGAGCGGAGTTCCCCATTGTGCTAAACTCAAGTTTGTGGTTCAGTATTGCATTGGCCCATGGGACCAGAGCGGAGAGGTGAGCCCTTTGGATGAGAAATTCGCCCGCATAGTGGACGCCAACGGCAACAGGGTGCGCGAAGCCATTCGCGTCATCGAAGACGTCCTCAGGTTCCATATCGAAGACGCCGCTCTCTCGGCGTCGCTCAAAGACGAGAGGCATGAGATCTCCGCGGCATGCGACGTCGTCCTCAGGGAGGACCTCGACGGCCTCAAGGCGAGGGATGTCGCGGGCGACCCGGGGCGCGATTCCATGACCGAGAGCGAGGCAGCGAGGGCCGACTGGAAGGAGATACTCATGTCCAACTTCCGGCGGGCCGAGGAGGGCCTGCGGGTGCTCGAGGAAGTCAGCAAGCTCGCCGACCCCGCGCTCAGCCAGAGGTTCAAGAGGTCGCGCTTCAGGGTTTACGATCTCGAAAAGGCGTGCGTTCTAGCCGTGGAGGCCGAACTTGGCAGGAATTGACCTGTCTCTCTGCGCCATAGTCGACCCGGCCATAGAAATGGAATGCGCTATAGAGGAATTCGTGCGCCTCGTCATCGAGGGAGGAACGACCTGCGTCCAGGTAAGATGCAAGAACCTCTCGGATGTCGAGACGCTTGAGTTCACGCTGCGCGTTCTGGGAGTGGCGCGGCCGGCCGGAGTGCCGGTTATCGTAAACGACAACCTCGAGACCGCCCTCACCGTCTGGGCCGAGGGCGTGCATCTCGGGGCCGAGGACATGCCCGTGGGCAAGGCCCGGAAGCGGGTGGTGGAGGTGCTCTCGGAGGTCGCCGGAGGCAACACGGCGGCGGCCGTGCGCGACTTCGTAATCGGCGCGAGCGCCATGACTCTCGAAGACGGCCTGGCCGCCGAGGGCGCCGGCGCCGACTATATCGGCCTGGGGCCTGTGTTCGCAACACCCATGAAGCCCGATGTGGACCCCGTAGACCCGGCCCTGATAAAGGTCCTCAAGCAAGAAATTAGCTTGCCTATAGTGGCCATTGGTGGCATAAACGAAGAAAATGTGCATGTGCCCATGGGCCATGGCGCAGACGGGGTTGCCGTGATTTCGGCCCTGAGGGGCACGGGTTCACCCCGCGAGGCGGCGGCCGGGCTCAGGGCGGCGATAGACAGGTCCAGGGAAGGATAATCGCATATGTCGCAAGGCAGGCGTGAGAGGACTATTTCCCTATCAGGCGTAGTCCTCATCTCCCTCAGCATAATATTCATAATGAGCGTCGTGCTCGTCTATACGGGCGGCGACGAGTCCGGGGCCAGGCTCAACGCCTACTTCCGCGCCAATATCTACCCCCTGTTCAACCACATGAGCTGGGCGGTTGCGCTGCTCGGCCTCTACTGGGGCTGGCGCCTCCTTACGGGCAAGGGCTTCAAGCAGGGTGTTTTCTTCACGCTGCTCGTGGGTGCGATATGCGCAACAATATCCATTTTCTCTTATCACCTCGGCGGCCCCGACAGCCTGAACGTGGCCGGAAAACTGGGCGGGACCTTCGCCGGCCGCATACACGGCGTCGTGGGAACGCCCGGAACCGAGATCGCCACGATCACGGGGCTGGTCATATTCTTCGCCCTCACGACGGGCTTCAGCCTCCGGGAGGGAGCACTCAAACTTGAGTCCTTCATCACCGACCTTCCTGCGAAGACCAGGGAGATTCCCGTGAAGCGGCTCCTGGCGCTCCGGCCGAAGGTGCTGAAGCTGCCCGCGAAGAAAGCGGCCGTCAGACCGGGCCCGGCCACAGAGCCGCGCCCCGAACCGCGCGCGGAGCGCAAGCTGGCGCCCCCGGCTGCTGAGCCGGCCGGAGGCGGACAGAGGCCAGACGGGGAAGAGGAGCCGAGTCTTTTTAAGAAGAAGCTGCGGCTCATCAAGCGCGGCGAGGACGCGCCGGAGCCGGCGGCGGGAGGGCCCGTCCTGGGGAAAGCGCATGCCGAGCCGCTCGCGACGTCTTCGGAGCCGGGTGGGGACGAGGAATACGAGTACCCGCCGCTTACGCTGTTTAAGGACGCCGAGGGCGGCGCCACCATGACCGAGGAGGAGCTCCGGGAGCTCGCCTCCACGCTCGAGTCTAAGCTCGGCATATTCGGCGTCGAGGCGCGGGTTGTCGAGATACATCCCGGGCCAGTTATCACGCGCTTCGAGCTCGAACCCGGAAGCGGCGTCAAGGTGCATCAGGTGGTGAACCTGTCCGACGACCTCGCGCTCGCGCTCAAGGCGACGAGCATCAGAATACTCGCTCCCATACCCGGCAAGGGCACCATCGGCATCGAAGTTCCCAACAGAAACCCCTGCATCGTGAGCATGAAAGAGATCATGGCGTCGCAGAAGTTCGTGAGTTCCAAGTCGAGGCTGGAGATAGCGCTGGGCAAGGACGTCTCGGGCAAACCCTACACGGCCGACCTCGAGGGCATGCCGCATTTGCTCATAGCGGGCGCGACGGGTTCGGGCAAGAGCGTCTGCATCAACAGCATCATCACGAGCCTTGTCTACCGGAACTCGCCCAAGGAAGTGCAGCTCCTGCTCATCGACCCCAAGCGGCTGGAGCTCAGCATTTACAAAGGCATCCCGCATCTCTTGTGCGAGGTAGTGACCGAACCCAAGAAAGCCGTGCGCGCGCTGCACTGGGTGATCGAAGAGATGGATATGAGGTATAAGCTCCTGGCCGGCCGTGGCGTGAGGAATATCCAGGCCCTCGACGGGGAGCTCCCCTTCATAGTCGTGATCATAGACGAGCTCGCAGACCTCATGCTGTCGGTTCCACAGGACCTTGAGATGGCTATCGCCAAGCTCGCCCAGATGGCCAGGGCCGTGGGCATTCATCTGGTGGTTGCCACCCAGCGGCCGTCGGTTGACGTAATAACCGGCGTCATCAAGGCCAACCTTCCTTGCAGGATCGCCTTCAAGGTCGCCTCGAGAATCGACTCGCGCACAATCCTGGACGGCAACGGAGGGGAAGCGCTTCTCGGCAAAGGGGACATGCTGTTCCTCCCGCCGGCTACGTGCGACCCCATCAGGGTCCACGGCGCATTCGTTTCTTCCGAGGAGACGCGGGGCCTGGTCGAGTTTCTAAAAGAGCAGTCGCATCTGGCGCAACCGGGCTTCTCCCTCGAGACTCCTGAGACCAGGGACATCCCGCTTGCAAGGCAGGACGACCTCTTCCGGGAGGCAGCGCAGATTGTGGTCACCACCCAGCAGGGTTCGGTGTCCATTCTCCAGAGGAGGCTTCGCGTGGGCTACTCGCGCGCTGCGCGCCTCATCGATCTTCTCGAAGAGGCCGGAATCGTGGGGCCCTTCGAAGGCAGCAAGGCCCGGCAGGTTCTCATCACCGACATAGACGCAATCCCCAAGCGATGACGCCCAGGGTCTATCTCCTGAACTCGGCATGTCCCAAAGCATCTGTTGATGTGGAAAAGCTCTCTCATCTCATGAGAACCCGCGGCTTCGAAATCGCCGACCGGCCCGAAGACGCCACGGTGATCGTCACATGGGGCTGCGGCTTCGTAGATGACGCCAAGCAGGAGTCAATCGACGACATCCTGAGCGCCGTCGAGATCAAGAAGGCGGGAGGCGCGAAGGCGGTTATCGTCGCGGGTTGCCTGTCCGAGAAGTACGGTGACGAGCTCGCCGAGTCCATACCCGAAGTCGACACATTCGTCGGGGCGAGTTCGCTCGCCATGCTGCCCGAGGTCATCGAGTACGTGCTGGCCGGAGAGGAAGTGAGGAAGGTCTGGCTCAGCAGGCCTTTCGCCGAGTTCGACCCGGGCCTGGAGCGCGACTTCGCCGGGGAGATGAAGTGGACCAGGACGCTGCTCCTCTGCCACGGCTGCGACAACCGCTGCACCTATTGCACCATTCCGCAGATGCAGGGCGGCCTAAAAAGCAGGGGTGCCGACATAGTCGTGGAAGAAGCCAGGCAGCTTGTAAGGGAAGGGGCGCAGGAGATCGTGCTGGCCGGCCAGGACATAGCCTCCTACGGTAGGGACCTGGGGGGCCCGGGTCTTACCGATATCGTCGCCCGTCTCGCCAAAGAGAGCGGGGCGCATTGGATAAGGCTCTGCTACGCGCATCCCGATAATCTCGACCCTCGGATTGCGGACGTGATGGCCGGGCACCCCAACATCTGCCGCTACATCGACCTTCCCATCCAGCATGCCGCGCCCGGGATACTAAAATCCATGGGACGCTGCCCCGACCCCGACGCCACTCTCGAGAAGATCGCCTATATGAGAGAGCGCGTCCCCGACCTCGCCATAAGGACGTCGGTCATCGTCGGTTTTCCGGGTGAGAGC
>Ga0272444_10000076_pt1 | contig 132451 bp, 204 predicted proteins | sample SSMForm13_FD_201033 | JGI IMG/M metagenome (GOLD analysis project Ga0272444, IMG submission 201033) | Marine sediment archaeal communities from Little Sippewissett salt marsh, Falmouth, MA, United States - SSM-Form-13 | ecosystem: Environmental > Aquatic > Marine > Wetlands > Sediment ...
TCTATCAAAACGTATATGATTGATATATGATGGAGACATTTTATGATCACCGAAATGATGGTTAGATATAAGTTTAAATACTCTCCTAATTAATAATTGTTCTTTAGTTTCTTTCATAGTGATATCCTTTATTTCAATTTCTTTTCCATTTATATCTCTTTTAAATATCTTTGTTCTACCCATTGTTGGTCTTGTTCTCTCACAGTACCCAATCCTTGCATCATTTTAGACATTCTATCATATAGAACAATATATATTGCTGCTGCTAAGTTTGTACAAAATGGACTTGGTATATATAAGAATCGTTGGCAATGCTTGAGATAGATTTGTGGTATTGATCCATCTTCAGGACCAAACACATATACTGGATTCTCAGGATGAATGAAATTGGGTAGTAGTTCTGCATTATGTCTTACTTCTACTGCTACTGGTGTTACATTCTCAAAACGATTAAAGGGATAATTATCATTGATTATATTCACATGACTATATCCCTTCATACGTTCTTCTCTTGGTAGTCTATAACCACCTTTACCCTCATCAGGAGTTAATGAAACACGATCACCACTGAACACAATAGCCTTTGCATCAAAACAGGAACATGCTCTTACTGCTGCTCCTACGTTATGAGGATACTTAGGATTATGCATGATAATAGATGGAGTATCAATAGCATCAAATATATTCTGATCTTTTCTTACTTGATATTCACCACCTAACTCAAATTGTGGTAGCTGTTCTCTCATTTTATATCCTTTATTTCAATTTCTCTACACCTTCAGCAATAATTGGGCAATCTTCTAATGTGCATTTAGGTTGTGCATATACATCACCACTATCCAGATGATCTTCATGCCTACATATTCTATTTCCACAGTACATTCTTTTATATTCACATCCATCCGATAAATCAATAAACCAATCATCAATCTTCAACATGGTATCGTCAAGTTTCTTCTTAACTAAACACATTTCATACCACTCATTTGCTGTATTCATAATATTCCCTCTGCCTTTAATTTTTTTGCTTTTGTCAATGCATCTTTATATGTATTAAATATAAATGAATGATGAGACATTCCCATAATATCTCCCCTACCACAATCTCTCCAAATAGGAGAATAGAAACGTCTTGTTTGTATCTTATAATAACCATGTTCTTCTTTTATTCTGAATATATTACCACAACCAAAACCACATATGTCAAAGAATATAAGATATCCCCACATAAAAACCATCATTATAAGGAAAAATTTAATTAGTGCGATAGTCATTTCTTATCTCCCATAGTGTTATTGCTTGGCAGTTATGACCTTCTTGACCAAACATATCCGATAGTCCTGATTGCTGTAATAGACCCCTTATCAAATGAGGATTCTGTTTGAGATATTCTCTCCACAACTCCTTATACAGTTTACTTACTTCATCAGGGTTAATCGGTTTTCTGCCTTTAGCTTCTTTCCATGATAATCCTGTTGATCCATCTTTGAATATTTTAGCCGCTTGATACCTATCCTCAATGCTTACTCCATCAACCTTTGCGTAAAAAGCAGAAAACCGTTTATCACCCTTACTGCTACACTCATAATATGGTGGTTTACCTATTCGTATCATTTAATGGACTCTTTAACATCTGATTACATTTGAATGCCATAGGATTAGTGAGAATAACTTTTTTATTTACTTCTTTTACTGAATCACGATATGACTTCATATCACATTCTTTCATCACATGCAATCGTTCATAATATCCTTGTACATATGATTCACTTGGATATTTCTCAACTTCAAGAACAGTACCAAAGGCAATGACATCAATACCCTGTGATTTATAGATGTACATGATTTCATCACCTTCTTTTATTTCTTCACCAAATACTGTTTCCATATTCTCATCCTTTTGTTTAGTGAGCACAGATTGATTTTTTTCTACCACCCGGATTCACTCAACTTGCTCAAGGCTAAGTGAGAGGGAATTGAACCCCATCGTTCTGATTTCAAGTCAAAATAATATACTTGCTGTAATCAATCTTCAAAATCTTTATTCCATTTCTTGCATTTTTCTATCACATTCACTTATCATAGCTTCCATGGTTTTAATATCTGCCATCAGCTTGACCCCTTCTTCTGCTGCTCTAGTAGAAGTTTCCATTCTCCTATATTCTTCTTTCAGTCTGTCCAGTTTCTTTGTGTATTCAGTTTTCTGTTCTTCATATGGAATACCACTTTCTTTAAGAACAGGAACCACAACCCATTTCCAAATCAACCAACCGAAAAGAATAACTCCTGCTAAATAGATCAATCCTTGGAAAAACATAATCATCTCCTTATGGTTAAGGGGGATGCTTGGCACCCCCCATTTACTTTAGACTTATTTTTGAGCACCAGATTCGATTTCCATACTCAAGGATAAATCTCTGGCAGTTTTAGCAGTCAATAGATCAATCAGGTTATTTGCACCATTGACTGATCCTTTGCCATTACTACCCATTACAGTAGTCGGCACCCAATTACCTTTGTAGTTTTGGATAGCATTAGCATAAAAACCGTTAACCTGTTTGTATGCTTCAAGTTTCTGTTCCAAGGCACCATCAGCAGCAAGTACCAGCTTTTTACGTTCAGCTTCACCTTGACCAAGAAGGATCAATTCTTCTTTCTTCAGTTTAGCAGCATCACGATCAAGTGTAGCAACTTCCTTACGTTGTTCACCGGCAATGACAGCTACGTTCTTATCTCTTGCAGCATTAAGCTCTTGTACTTCTTTGTCTTTCTGAGCATCAACTACAGCACGAATCTTGTCTTGCTCTTTTTCGTATTTGGCTTTTGCTACGTTCATCTTACCTTCAGCGATAGCTTTCAACTCACCCTGCTTGGCTTTTTCAGCTTCAGCCTTGGCAGTCTCAACAGCCATTCTTGCTTCTTGCTGCTTGGCAATTTGAACCTGTACTTTCTTCTCATACTGAAAGGACTTGATTTCAAAGTTCTTCAGGATGATACCAGTACCTTCAAGTGGGTTTTCTTCATGTAGAGGCACATCACCATGTGTTAGAATAACCTTAACCTTCTTCCAAGTCTTCTCACCTGTTACAAGGTCTTCAACCTGTTGGGTTTCCTCTTTGGTCTTATAGACACCATGTTCAATCTGATCCCTTGCCCAATTGGTGAAGTCAAGACGTTTTTCGGAATAGGATTCTCTTGCTGACATCAAGTTAGCAGTAGAACGTAGGACATTACGCAAGGTAGGCTTGATTAGCTTTTCCTGTACATCTCTGTATGTCTTATGTCCACGATCTGTTACAAGTGCAATTGCTTCACTTTCTGTAGTAGGCATGATGATACGCAAAGTACCAGAAATACGGCAAACAGAACCATCGTTAAACCGTACTTCAATAGATGTATCAGCATCTATATCACCTTCAGTATCATTGTCATGGGTAAAGAAATAAGTTTCAGCTTTCGGCCAAACATCAATATCACCGAAATTCTGCATCCACAAACCCGGAGTCATTTTGGCAGTCATATTACCTGTAATAGCTGCCTGTTTTACTTGGTATGTTCCCTTCTCAACCGTATCAATCAATTGAGGGAAACTGATCAATCCGATAATAAGGATCAATCCGATAAAGCTAAGTGTTGCAATTTTTTTAATACTCATTACATTTTCTCCTTCCACAATTTAAGTTTTTTGTTTAAACTACTTTATTTCATCGAAAAGTTACAGGTTGAAACTTTGAACCGATGCCCTTACCAGTTAGGCCATCTCTACCATGTATCTTGTACAGTGGGATAGAGAGTGAGAATCGAACTCACAAATCACGGTTTGGGATAATACATGCTGTAGTCAACCTTAATCTCCTTTCGTTATTTTCTTTAAAATGGAAGTAGGAAAATTACTCTTTCCTATGATAAACTTTTTTATTCAGGATGGAAGTCACCATACGTCCAAGTAACTTCCTACTTCCGACCCTCTGCCATGTTTATGTGGATTGCTGCACCCATCCTTTAAAATATTCAGGTTGTACATTACGTTGTCTTTACCATTTAGACTACCCCAACTCAGGTGTTGGGGGTGAGATTCGAACTCACAATCTACGGCTTATCAATGCAGTATACTTGCTGTAGACAACCTTCATTTATACTTCCAAGTATCCACCTTCAGTAGTAGGAATTCTCACTTCATACTTCTCAATTGCACGTTGCATGATAGCGTATGGAGTAAAGTCTTCTCCACCGAAAACAGCCTTACACAATGCAGGACTGAAACCGGATACCAAACCAATATTCTCACTATTCACGGTATCTTGCTGACCACCGTATCCAGCAGTATTCCAATAGACGATTTTAGGTCTATCGTAACCAGCATCTTCAAACTTCATCATTGCTTTTTCGATTTCAGTCAAGGATTCATCATATGGCAATCCCTGTGAATCCCAACCATATCCGCTTTCACATGCACCATCAGAAAACTGCATATCTGAAACGATCAGCAAAGTAGTAGGCATAAGTCTCTGAGGAATATTCTTCTTAACAGCAATATTCAGAATAGTACTCAAAGCTAGGTCGATTCTGGTTGAACCGATAGCACCATCAAAGATTTTTCGATCATTAACAGCACTTGCAAGAGTCTTATGCTTTCTCCAATCCATAAACTTGCCTTCTGAACAGAATGCAATGAAACGCTTATAGAAAGGACTATCTTCAGGCATACGACTTGAACAATACAAAGCCATACCCATTGATACATCAACTGCCTGTACACTTCCACCTACAGTAGCATTCATTGAACCGGAAGTATCACAGATAACCATGATTTTCTCATCAGTACCTTCAAGGTAATCAGGCAAAGCATCGAACTGAAGTGATCCCATTTCAGCATCACCATATCTTACAGTTCTGATACAGTCATGAGGAAACAAGGTATCAGCATGAACAGTACTTTCACCACTCTTAACAGCTTCCTTGTATGCCTGAAAACGTGCAGGATCATGATTGGCAAATGCCTTGGTATAACGTGCCATTGCTACAGAAGGAACATGCTTGAAGTCGATTTCACTCCACTTCTTCTGGCACATCTTATGTTCAACGATATGATCCTTACGAATGCTTGCCAGCATCTTACGGAATTCAGATTCTTTCAATCCCAATGCATGTCGAGTAGGCTTGTGCTCACGCTTTGCCCACTTTGCAGCAAGGATATCACCGTTGCGAATAGCATCAGCCCACATTTCACCAGCTTCATTTCTCAAAGGAGTAGTGAAAAGAGCTTTAAGATCATCCCAACGTCCATAAACAGGGATCAGATGCATATTCAAAGCCATCAACTGAGTAGCTTCATTAGCAAGATGTTCAATGATGCTTCTGGCACCACTACGGTTACCAGCACCACCACGGCAATCACGCAACCAGAACAACAGCTTCAGTGCGGTTACTGCATCTTCTTTAAATGCAGGAACAAACAATTCTTTGGCAGTAACTTCATTACCATAAAATGACTGTCTTTTCTCAAAAAGACTTCCTGCCTTTGAGAAGAATTCAACACAAGCATTAATAGCATTATCATACATTACAGCACCTTCGTTAGTCTTTCTCATTTCACTACCTCCTTTTAGTTTCAGGTTGATCGTGATATACTTAAGAATTATCAGTTCTCTGTATTTTTAAGTTTGCTGTAATCAACCTTTGATTTTGTGACTTATATACCATCTAATATTTATTGTCAAGAGTTTTTTTAACTACCATAAAAAAATCGTACAAGAAAATCAGCTACAGTGGTATTCAGGACAAAGACTTCAATAACAATAACAAACAGAACACCAGTACAGAACCACATCCAGATAGGGAACCCATCAGTTTCATTTAAATCTTTTAGATAGTTCTCAGCATTTCGTTGAGCATTCTTTCGTATCATTTCATCTTCAACAAATGCTCGATTTACTTCATTGACAGTTTCGTTTCTCTCACCTATTTCTCGTTTACGATCTGCTTTTTCTTTCAACTGACGGATTTTATCGATTTCTTTATCTTCCATTGCCTTATCCTTTCTTATAGAATTTACAATGTTTACCGCTTGCATGTAGCCTGTTATATCTCCTTGATTTTCTTGCTACCTTATTCTTTGCTCTACGTTTAGCAATCTCTTTTTCCTTCATTCTCGTATATGAAGGTGATTCGACTTTCTTGGTACTCTTTTTCGTTATTGATCCTAATGTAAATGGATTTTCAAACATAGTTCTTGGATTCATCATAATTTATAATTCTCCTATATAAAATAAACAAACAACATCATAATATGAAATACTATTCCACATACTAACAGATATTTAACTAAGTATTCAAAAAACGTATTCGAACCACCTTTCTGTACAAATCCATTAAAAAAATTATCAACTTTCTTTATCTTATTAAACATCTCACACCTTTACCGAATAAGGGGTTAACTTAAAATCTGAGGCAGATTGGATGTTCCATTTTAAGTCATTGCCCCTTATCCATTCTATTATATATGCTTGGGAACATCTACAAGCGATTGTGATATACTTAACATAATCAAATATGCATGTCAAGCATTTTTTATGGTAATCTTTTCGGATTTAATATTATCAAATGCCCATTCACAAGCATTGTCTTTTTCCAGTTTTTTAATAGCTGCATCAGTTTTATCATCATACCACTTTGTATCAACTTCTATTTCAGCAATCAATGTATAAGTTATAATTTTTTTAGCCATTAGTTTTATTCTCCTGTTCTTCTATTAAATCTATATAATATATTGAAAAATAAGGAATTACTCTATGCTTACCACCTTCAAAATCCTGTTTTACTCTTACACCATAATCTTTCCATTGAAGATCATCAAATATATCAGTAATGTATGCAGGAATACCATCAGGATGTTTATATGTAATTTTATATTTTCTCATATGATTTCCATTTCTTTCTCATCTATAAAGGTAATATAATCTTCAGAATCCCATCCACAACTTAAACAGACCAATGGATTATTTACACATTGGCTACATGGTGGATTGATATGGCAACTACAGTTCTCTACAGGTTCAAACCCCATAATACCGTTGTTGCATTCAGGACATATATCACCTTCTTCTATTTCAAACATAATCTTAATGGTGGAAAGGGATGGAATCGAACCATCGACGCCTAGATTTTCAGTCTAGCGCTCTACCTTCTGAGCTACCTCTCCTTAATGGATGGGGTAGATGGATTCGAACCATCGTAACAAGAGTCAAAGTCTTGCGTCTAACCACTAGACAATACCCCATTATTCTTTATTCTCTCTTATTTTAGCTACATCTAAAGCTATATCTTTATCACTTTTAAAATACCATGATACTTTTTGTTCATAATCATCTTGAACAGAATCAGATATCAATTGCATTACTTCTTCATCTGTTTCGCAATCTAATATCTCATCATCTGGAATATCAGTATGTTGTGGTCTACTCTTACCAGCATAACCATCATCTACTTCCCAATATACTCTCATACTTCTCCTTTTATATGGTAGCCGTGGATGGATTTGAACCATTCGACCTCTCGCTTATAAGGCAAGTGCTCTAACCAGACTGAGCTACACGGCTTTATTACATTCATCACATAAAGTGCTCACCCAACCCCCTCTAACTACTTTTCCGGGTTTTCCACACTTCTCACAAGTCTCATATGACTTTGCTTCTGCTTCATTAATAGCATTATGTATGGTATCCCAATCTCCTTCTTCAACAGGATTGATATAGAATCGTAATCCACCGAACTTCTCTTTGACTTGAGCAGCAACTACTCCCATTGGTTCAAGTTTGGCACATAGTTCATCAATGATATCATACCATCCATCACCACATTCAATACCCCATGCCATGCAGGTTTTTCTTGGATCACCACCCCATTCCTTCATTACATTGGGATATTTTTCTTTTAATTGTTCTTGAAGTTCTTCTCTCATTGATATTCTCCTTTACTAATAAATGACCAAATTGAGTTATTTATGACCCGTTTGAGCCATTTATGAGCCATATATGAACCATTAATTGGCGGTGCTAGGTCTTTATAGACTGTGCTTTCATCCTATGACAGTATTTGTTTGAGATGCGCTATTCTCATACGGTCACGGTTATCTACTCACACATGCACTAGCACCATAAATTGGCAGCTATTACGGGAATCGAACCCGCTACTCAAGCGTGACAGGCTTGTGAAGTTCACCACCTACTTCCAAATAGCTATTTAACTATCATATTTCAAATTCTTCTTCTGCTATAAATTCTTTTGTTTGAGTAACATTCAAATATACAGCACAATTATCATCTTTCTTTTTAAAACAATGACCATTTATCTTACAATATATTACTTCTGCTACAGATAAATCACATTGTTTATTCGTTCCTTTTGGCATATGAATACAATCCCAACATGGATTATATATTGTTGATGCATAAGGAGCATTAAACATCTCCCAATTAGAACTATCATTCTCATCTATGTTTCCTGTATCAATACAAGTACTCATATATCTCCTTTGGTGGATAGGGGAGGAATTTCACCTATCGGTTGTCTTAGAGCTACGCAATCATCAGAGCTATAGTAAGTCATGCGCTCAATAAGGCCATCAGACTTTAACTGACTATCCATAAATTGGCTGGTAGGAAGGGATTCGAACCCTTATAGTCTTGATTAACAGTCAAGTGTATTGCCAAGTCTACCACCTACCATTATCTTCATTAATCTTTTGACATTCTTATTAATTCATTTAATGCGTTTGTTTGAGTTATCTGTTCATTAAGAATCTTCTCCTGTAACGCTGTTTGAATTCTAAGATGTTTGAAAATCACAACTGATACAACGATATACCATATTCCTAACGCTAATGCAACAAGTAAATCAATTGGTAACATATTTTCTCCTTTTTACTTTTTATTCACCACCATCAGCACCATCACCAGAACCACCATTAGGTAATAGCATTCTTGAACCATCATCAAATACAATCGCTGGTTCTGGATTACTTTCCCACTTACCCGGACTATAGTGCTGTACTGTACAACTAACCAATAGTAAATTTAATAATATAAAAATCACAATTTTTTTCATACAAATTCTCCTTTTAGTTTGGGGTGAGGCAGGGAATCGAACCCTCATCACATGGGCCACAACCATGCCGGTTTCTCCAATGAACCGCAACCTCACAGCATAGAACCTTTCAGTTCCTTAAATTGGTAGGTGGAGGGGGATTCGAACCCCCGACTTACTGATTAAAAGTCAGTTACTCTAACCAACTGAGTTACCCACCTATGTTCTCAATTGGAAGGCATGGTGAGAATTGAACTCACATTTATCGGGTTGCAACCGATACCCAACATCCCGTTGTCATGCCTAAAAAGTTTAAGGGTAGTAGTGCTGCGATTGCAAAGGCATCTTTACACCATCTTCATATGGTAACCTCCAAAGGGTCAACAGTACTACCCCAAATTGGTACTCCTGCGGGGAGTCGAACCCCGGCGATCAGAGTGAAAGTCTGATATCCCTTACCCGTTAGGACTACAGGAGCAAAATTATTCTATCATTTCTCTATAATTTCTATATCTCATCATGGAACCACCATCACAACTTCCAATAAATACATCCATTGTATGAGAAATTAAAAAACTATAACCACCTACAGTATCAACATTCTCCTTTGCTCTTTTCTCCCAATCTTCAAATTTCATAGGTTTAGCAGAATCCGTTTCCCATTGATCTTCATGATCTAATTCCCATTTTTTCCTGTACATCTTATAATACATCTCTATATGTTCATCAGTAGGAACAACATGAGATTTTAATAGTCTATTTTCTTCTTCGACCATTTTAATATCTTCTTCTTCAACCTTTAGAGCATTTCTTTGTATCTCTACCATCTTATTGTAATACCAATTAAGAGTAGGAGCAATAACTAATCTTACAAACAAATAACCTGATAAAAGATAAATGAAAAATAAACCCAAATCCATAATCTATTCCTTTCTTGGTGTTTTTCTTCTATCGTGTAATGGATCAATACATGAGTTATGTGCCTTTCTTCTATCTACACCAACCCATTGTTTCGAATCATAATCCTTATCCATTTCCAATACATCATTATTACTTAATGCTCTTTCAGTCATGATTATTCCTTTCTTTGGCAGACCGGGGAGGATTCGAACCTCCAACCATTGGATTTGGAGTCCACTGTTCTAGCCGTTAGAACTACCGATCTGCATAATTATCTTTTATGTCTTTGCTGCCATTTTCTCTTTAGCTCTTGACGTTTCTTTTTACTCATTTTTCCTCTTTTATTTTTCACTTTAACATATTTAACAAAACTATAATGATGAATTTTCTGTTGCCATTCTTGAGCTATATGGCACCAACCTTCACCTTGACATTCTCCCCAACATGTCTTAGGATCACATTTATCTTTATCATACTTCTTTGGTTCAGCTTTCTTAGCAGCAACATGATCCCTAACATCTTGTGCATAATCTCTCAAATGTTTAGGAACGAAATACTCTTTAATTTCTTTCTCTGCTTTTTCAGCATGAGTAGGTTCAGGTTTATGTTTATCCAGTTCAGCCTGAAATTCTTCTTTAGTCAATTTACTAAGGTCTTCAAATACTTTCTTTATTGCATCTTCTTTTGTTTCTTTTATTACCTGTTTCTTTTTAAGATCACATTCATCACATTTATCATCTTTCAATAGAGCTTTATTATCCAAGTACTCCATGGCAATACCATTCTTATCAGGAACACCACTTCCCCCTTGTGGTGGATCATTATCATCCAATTCAGGATACCGTGGAACTATTCTCTTTGAACTTGAAGAAGAAGATGATGAAGACTTCTCATCCATCAACTTACTTTTCAGCTTCAGACTTTCTAACGCTTTATTGAATGCATCTCTAATACTCATAAATTATCCTTTTAAATTGGTAGCGGGAGTGGGATTTGAACCCACATATGACCTTGCTTATGAGACAAGCGAGTTACCAGTACTCTATCCCGCTATAAATTATCTACTCTTTCCATAAAATCTTCAATACCTTGTAATGCCTTTTTCACTGTAGCACCATCAGCTTTACCGTTCAGATATCTCATGATAGCACCCATAGCTTTGATCTTAGGATTAAAATCTCCTATGTTTATATTATCTACTATCCATGATTGTATTTCAGCTTCATTCATCATTTTTGGAAGATAACCTTCTAATATATTTATATATTCACTATCAGCTTCATCTACTCCTGAATACTCAAGAGTCATTTTCTCACTCTTGACCAGTTTTCGAATGATAGAGAGAACTTGCTCATCAATAGGTTTCTCTCCTGCTTTAAGATTCAACCTTGGAATTTCACCTATGATCATTCTTAAAGCCATTTTCTGAATATCATTACCAGCTTTCATTGCACTTGTCAAGTCTTTTTTTATTTTATCGATTAACATAATTTTATCCTATTCCAAAACAGCATGTTTGTTTTAATACTTCTGGTTTTTCAATCTCTTTATATCCATCACCTTTCCACTGAAACCAAAACTCATTTCTCATGTTATAAAAGCCTTGTTCTACTCCTTCTATAACACAGAAAGGATAATACCCTTCTTCATAGATATCACAATGATTATTTCTTACCGCATCTACAGCATCTTCATATCTATAGAAGAAACCAACACATCTATTACCAAGTTCGTATGTATGTGCTGGATTACGATATCCATAGATGGTTTTCAATGTGGTAATAGTATATATCATAGTTTTCCTATTTCATCTCTATATTTTTTATTTATTGATTCATTTATTTTCTGTCTTCTTTGTATTACCTGCAATTTCTTAATCAAATTATCCAAATGATGTGGATATAAAAAAACTTGATTGATATCTCTACCATTTTGAGGAAGTAATATCATAGTAGTTCCCATAAAATGATCATTACTCTCATGAACAATCAAGGCAATATCAGAATTCATATGAGAACTATCATCACATCCAGTTATCATAATATCAGAGTTATCTTTAGCAAACTTGGATACTCTGCACATAGCTTCCCATCCAACCATCTTCTCACTTTCAAACACTTTATAATCCCGTTTGCTTGGTGAGAAGTCTTTTTTAATACCCTTGACTTTAGTGAAATACCACTTCTTCATATGGTCACAAAATGAATGCCAAGTTTTATGTACATCATCTATCATATTGTTATATCCTCTATATCTTCATCTTTTATTGGTTGTCCACAAGGATATTCAATATCCTCTATTAACTGCTCACAATTCATGACTGTTCGTTTGAAAATCATACCATCCTTGGTCTTGATATTTACAACGTGATACCCCATACCAGTTTCAGGGGTACTTGCCAAGACCTTAATCCATTTCTCAGGTAGTTTTCTTCCAGCAAATGGAGGTCTATGTAAATCAAATGACATATCAATCTCCTTTCATGGTAGGGGTAGATGGATTTGAACCACCGCTATCACCTTGTAAGGATGATCTTCTCCCACTGAATTATACCCCCATTAATCTTTCATCTGATCTATTGTATTTTGTGAAGTAACCAATAGTGTATTTTCCACCTTCAAGAATACAGGATTATCATATAGCTTTGCTTCTTCTAACACCATAGCAGCAGCACTATTCTCACCCATGATTTTAGCTGTTGCTTCAACTACTTCTCTCTTTATAATTTGCATATCTTCTCCTTTATGGCAGGGATAGAGGGATTCGAACCCACAACCCCTTGATTCGTAATCAAGTGCTCTAATCCGTTGAGCTATATCCCTATTTCATCAATGGCATTCCTAAAGGCACCACTGACAATGAATGCTTCAATGAACCATCCATCCACTTAGTAGAATAGACAGTATAACATAATACATTCAATGTCTTATCATACATCCTTGCAATCTTCATTTCCTTAGAGAATACTGACTGAGGAAGTGATACTACATTGGATTTATATTTTGTGTTGATCTGCATCTTACCATCCTTGATAGGTACAGGTGCAATCAATCGTGCTGCAATAGCAGTATTGCTTGGATTTGACATCTTCATGATGGCACCACTGTTAATCCTTGTAAAATAGATGGCAATAAAAGGATTATCAGGATCAAGAAATCGCAAATGCTGAATCTTATCATCCTTCATCATCCTTGGAATTGTTACATTGCCGATTTCAGTCAAGGTAACATCTTTTGCTTCTGCATTGGCAAAAGACCATATAACTGATACAGCACAAATAACCAAGATAACCAACATAATTTTAAACACATTTTTTTCCATCGTTCTTTCCTTTCGTTAGAAGTTACAGGTTGGTATACGGTTATAGATTAAAAGTCTATTCGTGTAAGATTGCTGTAACCAACCTTCTAAAATGGCACCCCCGGCAGGATTCGAACCTGCGACCCTCTGATTAGAAGTCAGATGCTCTAATCCACTGAGCTACGGAGGTATTTTTTTTAATTCTTCTTATGTGTGCATCATCCTTGAACCTTTTTTCATATCATAAAAACAATTACGATCACAATAGAAATTTTCCTGTCCTTTTTTGATTTTACTTTTTTCACGTTCAAAATATCTACAACATGAATTACATCTTAAAGTGACCATTTCTTTCTCTTTTTTTTTCTTTTCCATTTTCTTTTTCCTTAGTTGGTTGCCTCTCAAGGATTTGAACCTTGCGTCTTTCGATTATCAGTCGAATGTTTTAAACCATCTAAACTAAGGGGCAAAAATCAATTTTTCGGATATCTATCACACTAAAATAACCTTGTCAAGCATTATTTTTGGACAATTTTTGTCATAAGTTTGACAATTTTTGTCACAATTTAGTGTGTATTTCTATTTATATTTTCTTAACAAAAATTCAAGTTTCTGTATTTATTGTATAAAAAAAATTTAGTAGTTTTGGCACAGCAACTGCATTATATATAAGCAAATGACAACAGCAACCAACATAAAGGAGAACCAAATGAACATGACCGATCTGGAAAACAAAGTTTACGATTTCATCAAGGAAAATACCGATCCTGACTCCATGGAATGCGTTGACATTAAAGATTTGGTCAAGGGATGTGGGGAATCTGCCAAAGTGCTGCGGGGAGTGGTTGCTTCCTTGGTCAAAAAAGATTTGATCGAAGTGGAAGATTATGATACGGGTTTTGACCAGAATTACTTCTACTGGCTGAAAGGTGCTTTTGACTGCTAACAAATGGGGCTTTTGCCCCATGGCGATATTAACTCTACTAAGGAGATCAACATGAACAAGACGATGAAAGAAGCAGTTGAAAATCTGAGAGAGTTTGGATGGTTTTCAGAACGTCTTTTGACTAAGATTTTTTCCACCAAAAATAATTGGTGGGGATATCGGATTGGAACTGCTCTTTCGGTCAGATGTCCGACCAAAGGATATGTGGATACTAAAAACAGTACCCTTATATAGACCCAAGGGGGTAAACCCCCTTGGCGATATTAACTCTACTAAGGAGAAGTAAAATGAAACGATATGATTGCACTGTAATTGGTAAGAAAATTTGTCCTTATGAAGATGCTGATGGTGTTCTTTGTGCTCATTGTACCCTTCCTGATGTGTACCGTGGAAATAACCATAAGGTGCCTGAATCGCACTGTGAAGCTGCCACAAGGCATATTACTGGATATGAAGAACCTGCTCCTTCTGTAATGGTTGCTCTTGACAAAATTTATTACGATATGGTTAATCATTGCCCTGAATTCAAAAACTTAAGTATGGATAAGCAGGGTGAGATGATGTATGATCTTGCAAAAGTGCTTGACAAATATGGTTTAGTATAATATAGGTAGGTTTGAACCTATAATAAAGGATAAGATAATGATTGAAGTTGACATGACAGAAGTTGTTCAAAGGCATGGATCACATCTTTTCGTAATGTCTCAGTGTGATTGGGAATCATTTACCAAAAGGCTTAAGAAAGAAGAACCCGAACTGTATGAGAAAATTAAAAAGAAATTCAACTTCAACATAACCCCAATTGATATCACTGTAAAGGAGGCATTCTAAATGAACAAGTATAAAACTACATACGGTCTTTGGCAAGTGACTACTGAAGGTGATGTGGAAGGTAGGAGTACTACTCAGTTGGGTACTCATAAAGGTTATATCGATGAGATCGCCTTGCATCTGGCAGACAAGCAATACTATAGCCTGACCTTCAAACTGGTTGAGCCGATCACAACCTTTGAGCCAACACGATCCAAAGTGAATGTCCAACTGGCTATTGATAGTGGTACATGGGATAGTAGTAGGGAACAACTGGCAGCAGAAATGAGAGAATTTTTTGCTGATCGTCCTGTTCATATTGAGCCATGTAATTACTATGCTTCTTTTACGATCACAACCGAAAAGGATATCAGAGCAGAAGATATTCGTAGAGCAAAGGCCAAATTAACCGATTACGAAAAAGAGCTTTTGGGGGTGAAATAATGATGATCGTTATTCCTACATCGACATGGGAAGTCCGTACTTTCATGAGTAAATATGTTCCACCTGAACTGTATGAGAAGTTCGAACAACTGATGATCGAATGGGATGGTTCACCATCTGTCCGATATGCATTCTATGATCTGGATGTCTTGAAAATAAAACTTCAAGAAGTAAAGGAAATGTAGGATGAAAACAAAGGATTTCATGGTTGCTCTGATAAGAAGGAATACTACAATCATTGATGAAATGGCATGGAAAAATGATGATCATCGTAGGCTTTATAAATTGAAAATGTTAACTGATAGTATTGACTTTAAATGTAATTTCAACGAAAATGGTCAATGTAGAGAAAATAGGGTTGATTGGGCTAGTGGTCACCCTGCCTGTTGTTGTAAAGATTGTGCTTGTTCAACAGGATACCTTGATATCATGTTTGAAAATGAGATTAATGAATATGCTAAATCTTTCAATGCTAAAACTGGTTTTTGGAGAAAAGGTAAAGGTTGTATACTACCAAGAAAAAAGAGAAGTTCTACTTGTGTAACCTTTACCTGTGAAGATATAGAGGGTATGTGTGAATTGAGAAATGTCATGGATGAGTGTGAAGGAAAACTAATCAGAAACTATGAAAAAGATCATGGAAGGAAATTATTTTAATGAGATTTAAGGTTGAATACAAGGACAATCCTGAATACAACGAAATAATCGATTGTTATTCATGGCATGATCTGATGAACCTTATCGGATGCTCTGCTACTAAAATCGAAGTAATTGAAGAAGGAGAAGAAGAATGAATTTCAACTGCTGGAAAGAAAATGTCAAGCTGGTACGGCAACTGTGTAAGGATGAAGGATTGAAATGTGTTTGTAAAAAACTCCATACTGATTGTGATGGTGATACTCTCTATAGTGTCAAAATCAATGGTCAGTGGAGTAATAAAACACAAGACTATTATAATAAAAATCGTGTGAGGAAATAATGGCAAGAAGAAAATTAACAGAAAGTGAGAAGTTCATGGCTAAACTGAGAAAAACTCAGAAGCATGAACAAGATTCAGTTGATAGAGATTGGATGGATATACAAAAGAAACGTATTCCTGTACCTGCATACTTTCATAATGTGGGTGATGAAGTTGATTATGGTGCATGGCAATATACCGAAATTTTAGATATACTTAATGATGGGAAGATATATAAATGCTATTCCTGTACCATGCATAATAATTACGGTAGACCTGTATTTGGTGATAAAGTTCATTTTGAGCCATGGTATCGTCTTGGATTTATTCAAGAGAATTGGCCTGAAAGAATAGAAGAAGATGATGATATCTTTTTTAACTACTCACAAAGGGATTTATCAGGAATTCTCTCTCTTATGACAAGTAGCTATGGAATTGATCTTGATCCTGATTATCAAAGAGGTAATGTATGGAATGAAAATCAAAAGGTTGCCCTGATTGATTCTATATTTAAAAATATCGATATCGGTAAATTTACGATCATCAAAAGAAAATGGGGTAGTAATCCTAATAAACCTAAAACACCATTTATGTATGAAATGCTTGATGGTAAACAAAGAATAACTACTCTGTTTGAATTTTACATGAGTAGATTTAAATATAAGGGTATGTTTTTTTACCAGATGAATCCAAGAGATAGGAACCATTTCAAACATTATCCTATTAGTTATGCCGAAACTGAACCATTGACTGATGAACAGAAATACAGGTATTTCTTGAAGCTGAATACATGTGGAACACCAGTTGACAAAAATCACTTGCGTAAGGTACGGGAATTATGGTTAAAAGAGCAATTAAAAAAATCAAAATAAAGTACTTGACAAACCTTGAATATTTCTGTATAGATATAGGTGCAACATTGACAAGGTTAGGTAATTGGGCTAAACGTAAACGATGGGATATAGAAGATGATGATTGATATCAATAAAATTGAATGTGGTGATGTGTTAACTCATGCATTGGGATTTAAGGTATCTGTTATCCAAGTTACTGAATCCCATGCTGGTAAGAAAAAAACACAAATGGTAAAATGCAGATTTCTTGATGGAGATAATATGTTGCGTGTGTTTGAATTTTTTCCAAAAGAATTAAGAAAGGTGCGAAATGGAATTTGAATTTAAACCATATGAAAAAATGATCCGTAGTATTGTTGTTGCTGAATTAACTCAAAATGGATGGGTTGACTTGATTCGTATGCCTCTTGATAATCCAGAAAAAGGTACACCTGAGTTAGTTCAAATGACTATAGAAAAAGTTAGAGATTTCATATTTGATAATGAAAAAATGCATCTGGATATTCAAGGTGAATCTTTATGTGTTAGTGGAATAGATAAAGGCAAAACTCTCAAAGTTTATGCATCATCTACAGAATATAGTACAATAAGGAGATAAAAAATGGCTAGAGTTGTAGCATACATAGGAAAGATTATTACCATTGACCCAATTAAAGGTGCTGATTTTATCGAATCTGCTACTGTGGTTTGTGGTGCTGGTGGAAAATGGATGGGAACCATACCCAAAGGTCAGTTTGAGGTAGGTGAACTGGTAGAAGTATATCTCCAAGATGCCATTGTACCTAAGACTGAGGAATTCGCATTCATGGAGAAGTACAAGTATCGGGTATCTATGAAACGGTTTAAGAAAGTACCGTCTGAATGCCTGATATGGAAATTGAAATGGAAACCTACTGATGAACGTGAAGCAGGAAAACCTTGTCCGGGTGATCCTATGCCTTGGATTGAGAAGTATGAAAAACCTGTACCTGCTCAACTTGCTGGTCAAGTATATGGTGGATTTCCTACTCATATCGTACCTAAGACTGATGAGCCGAACTTTCAAGCTGTGCCTGATATGATTGCTTACATGGCAGGAAGAAAGTTCTACTCTACTGAAAAGGCAGATGGTTCTTCTGGTACTGCCTACATGAAAGCAAATGAGCATTTTGGTGTCTGTTCTCGTAATCTTGAACTGAAAGATGATGGTAGAAATGCTTTCTGGAATATGGTCAAGAAGTATGAAATCGATATCAAATTGCCGAATGACTATGCTGTTCAATTCGAACTGGTAGGTCCGGGTATTCAAGGCAATCCGCTTAAATTACCTGAATTGGATATCAGGGTATTCAATGTATGGTCTATCAGGGATCGTGTTTACCTTAATATAGAAGAAGCAATGGAACTGGCTTGTGGTGATATGGATTTGCCGTGGGCTGATATAATTGATTACGATAAAGACTTTCTCTTTGGTTCTGATGAAGAACTGAGAAAGTACGCTGAAGGAAAATACCCTAATGGTGGTCAACGTGAGGGTGTAGTATTTAGACCAATGAAAGAAGTAATTCTCAATGGTGAGAGGGTTTCTTTCAAAGTTATCAATCTTAAATATAAGGATTAGAAAAATGAGTAAACGTGGATATGTATTAATTGTATTGGATGAAGATAATAATCAGATTTTTGATCATAGTTTTGATTATGAAAATGGTAAGATTAAATTTTTACCATCATCTAACAAAATAGCAAAGATTATTAAGGAACATGCAACTAGGGAAAGTGAGTTTGATCCGAAATGATACTTACACTTGATAAAATCATTGAAAAATTAAAAATCATTGAAAAGAAATTCAATACTACCAATAATCCTACTGAGAAATATGCATTGATACAGGCATTGAATCATATTGCTGAAAATGAATTACCTGTTCATGGATATTGGGAAGATACTTGGAGAGAAGTAATGCTAAAAGAGCATGGAGCAAACACATGATTTGTAAACGTGGTAGACATAATATCCCTTTAGATGATCTTGGTATCAAAGAAGATCAAATCATAATTTTATCTATTGCTGGATCAAATATGTATGGTCTTGCAACATCTGATTCTGATATTGATTATCTTGGTATATACCTGCCTACCAAAGAAGATGTTTTGATGAGTAGAGTTAATCACCATGTAAAGCTACCTAAAGAAAGTGGTATTGATTTACAGATGTGGTCTATCTATAAATTCCTGAAACTGGCATTACAGGGTGAGACTATGGCTATCGATCTGCTTCATGCTCCTTATCCTTGTTGGGTATATTACAATCCTGATCTATGGTATTTATTCAGAAGAAGTAAAAATATGTTTTATACCAAACAAATGAAATCGTTTGTTTCCTATGCCCGTAAACAAGCAGCAAAATATGGTGTTAAAGGAAACAGAATTGAATCTCTAACCGAAGTTGTAAATTTTCTGCGTGGATGTGATAGATCAAGACGATTATCTGAAGTATGGAAATCACTACCTTCACCTGATCATGTACATTTCTTACCGGCTGAAACACCATGGAACGTAAGGATGTATCAGGTATGTGGTAAGAAATATCAGGAAACCGTTACTGTAAAATATGCACTTGATGGATTGGAAAAAGAGTTGACTTCTTATGGTGATCGTGCTATGAAGGCAGCTAACAATGAGGGTATCGATTGGAAAGCATTCTCTCATGCTATTAGAGCAGCAAATCAAGTGTATGATATTTTGACTGAAGGTGAGTACAAATATCCTTTAAGAAATGCCAAGTTCATTCGTATGGTAAAACTTGGTCAGATTGATTATGAAATGGCTGAAGCTGTTCTTACTGATTTCATGGATGAAATTGAGAAGTTAATGGAAACATCGACATTACCTGAAACAAGTTCATTGGCTGCTTCTTATTGGGAAACAACAATCTATGATTACATGGAAGGGATGGTCTGTGATGGCTAAAGATAATATAGCACCACCTAAGAAACCTGTAACTCAACCTATGTCAAGTGGATTTAAGAGTTTTCTTATTGTTATGATTACCATATATGCTATTCTTGGTATTGGTGGTATTTATGTTCATTATAAATGGGATATCATAAAAGAAAAATATCTCACTGAAACTGTTGAAGTAGAAAAACCTGTTGAAGTTGTCAAATGGGTAGAGCATATCAAAATGCCTACTCATTTGATGATCGAAAATCTCAAACCAAGTCTTGATCCTGCTGTTGCTGAGAAGATTGGTTTGGCTGTTGAGAAGTACAGTAAGGAATATCAGCTACCAAAGAAATTGATCCTGAGTATTATATTCCATGAATCATCATTCGATATATTTGCCAAATCGAAAGCTGGTGCTGTTGGTTTGATGCAAGTGCTTCCTAAATTCCATCAAGACAAAATTGATGCTATTGGGGTAAAAGATAATCGTAAGCTGTATCATATTGACAATAACATTAACCTTGGATGTAAAATATGGAAAGTATATTATGATGCATCCAAAAAAGATATTGATGAGACTTTTCATAGCTATCTATCTAAGAATGCTACTCAAGAGCAAAAGAACAAATATAAGAATAAGATTTTAGAAACATGGGCAAGGTTGGAGTTCTTGGAATTTCAGTATACAAATGGATATGGTAAACAACATAAAGAAAGGCATTAAAATGAACCGAAAAGGATTTACATTGATTGAATTGGTGATATGTATTATGATTCTCATTATTTTGGGATTTATGGGAATTACAGCATTTTTTGGAATGTCTGCTTTGAAGAATGCCAGTGATAATAGTAATACTGTCATTATTCAACAACAAGATGAAAGTAAATTCGATCAGGAAAATAGGTATTAAAATGATGGATTACTCACTACAACAAGCAATCAAACAAAGGAATGATTTCTTAGAACAACATCCTCATTTAAAAGAAAAACAGGAAGAAATCGATTCTGTACTTGACAAATGCCGTGAGTGTGATAGATTGGCTGTTGTAAATATGCTGATGATGAAAAGTATGATTGAATTACAAAAATACACCATAAAATTGAAGGAGATGGTATGAACCGATTTGTCAGATGTAAAAGCGTATCATATGATCAAGACACTGATTGTTGGTGGGCATGGTTCAGCTATGAGGATGATGAAGAACCAGAAATCGAATTTCGGATGCCTGTTAATCCCGGTGATTTTGAAGTGGATGAACTGTATAAGATTAAATTTATTCAAGTGGATGAGATATGAGCATAATAATACCGTTATTTAAAAAATCAGTATTGAAAGAAATACTTGAGAAATACACAAAGTTAATTAAAAATGAAGCATTTGTAGAATTTAAAAATCTTGAAACTGAAATAATTAAATTGTTTGATAGAGAATGCCAGAAATGCCGATACTTTGAAGAAAAAATAGAACATCCACATGAAAGGTTTTGTTTACATAAAAAATCGGAACATCATATATGTGAAATTTGGTTGTGTCCATTGCGAAAATGATTATCCAGCATAGACAAAAGGTAAAAGTCGCTCTATCAGTGTTCTATCTGTTGAGGGTAAGAAACAAACTTTTTAGGATGATGCATCGATTAAATCATGCTATAAAGGATAGAGAAGGCAGGGTACATCGGCCAATGTCCAAGTAATCTATTGAATTCACAGCACATTAAGATTAAAAAATCTGTTGTCTTTTCAGGAATAGATTACAACTGCCAATTCAAGGTTCGAATCCTTGGTGCTGGACCTAATTATGACAAAAATTGTCCAATGTTGTCAAAAATTGTCACATATTTTGTCTATTCAGAAACAGACATTTTAATAACTCCCTATAATCATTCATAAAAAAATTCTTTACTTTTGGCATACGGTATGCAATATATATAGGCAACCGTCAACGATATAGGGAAAGGAAACAAAATGACTCAAGCAATCGAAATCATCCCGGCCTACAACGTAGCTTCCCTTAAAAAAAGCATTGACCGTCTGAACCGCAAAGCTGCCAAATTGGGTACTTCTGGTTTGGTTCTGACCGTTGAAGATACTGAACCTTACCGCACTATGCGTCACCCGATTACCGGCAATCCTTTAATGCAGGAACTGGTGATCGAACAGAAAAAGGTCACTTTGGATTACGAAATTCCTACCTTGGATGGTTGGGAACTGGTTGCTCAACTGGATGTGTACGAAAATACCGTTCTGGTTTCTGCTGTTCCCGGCATGGAAGTTCCCGAAGAATATAAAAATCTGACCGAAATTTCTTGTGACCATTGTGGTCATAATCGGTATCGCACTCACTCCATCATCATTCACCATGAATCCGGTGAGTACAAACAGGTTGGAAGTACTTGTGTCAAGGATTTCTTTGCTGGCAACGATCCCAAAGCCTTCATGTTCAAAGCATCGATCATGTTTGACCGTCTGATTCAGAACCTGAGAGATGAGTTTCCGACCAGCTATGGAACCTCTTTTGTTGGTTTCTCTCTCAAAACCATCTTGACTTGGACTTCTGCTGCTGTTCGTAAGTTTGGTTGGTTGAGCCGTGGAAAAGCCTATCAGATGGGTGGTGGCAAAGCTACTGCTGACCGTGTTCTTGACAATCTTTACGATTCTCCTTTCATGGATGCTGATGATAGACTTAAAGTAGATGAGGATGATGAGAAACGTGCTGATGCCGCTATCGAATGGTGGAATACTACCGAAAATACCAATAATGACTACATGATGAATTGTATTAAGATTCTTTCCATGGGTTGGGTGCCTGACAAATATATCGGTTTCGCTTGTTCCATGCTGACTACTGCTGAACGTGAAATTAACAAGGCAGAAGAAAAGGTGCGTAGGCAGTCTGAGCAGGGTGAATCCAATTGGGTTGGTGAAATCAACCAGCGTCTGAAGGGTATCAAAGTGAAGGTGCTGTTCACCAAGGAAATCGATTCTGATTGGGGTTGCTCCACTCTGTACACTTTCATTGATGAAGATGGAAACGTCTTTAAAACCTTCTACTCTGGTTCTTCTTGGGGTGCTGAGAAGGGTAATATCATCTACATTGATGGAACTGTGAAACGTCATTGCGAATACAAGGGTGAGAAGCAGACCATGTTGAACCGTGTCAATGCTAAGACTCCTGATGTCAATGATATGGACTTCAACTTCAAAACCAATGAACTGATTGAAGCTGATGAATTCAAGGTAGCATAAATAAAAAAATCAAGGGGGTGAAATTCCCCCTTGACAATGGCGAAATAAAATAGTATAAAGGAAAATATATTTAACTTTAACAGCATAGGAGAGCTACAATGGAAACTAACTTTGACTTTAACCTGTTTCATCTGATGGTTCTTGGATTGGCAGCTTTCTTTTACGCTACTTTCCCGGTTGAGCGATACACCAAATGGGTAGAAAGGACTTTTGGAAAATGGCTAAATTCATAACAGGAACCGGACAAAAGCTGGTCAATGTCCATAAAAAATCCAAATGTAAAGGACATCATTGCTGTATCCATAATCCTTCAGACCATCATATGAAAGATTGGCCTTTGCATTGGAGAGAAGATAGGGGTTTCTTTGAACGTATATGCCCTCACGGTGTAGGACATCCTGATCCTGATGAGATTAAGTACCATAAAAGTCAAGGCAGGGATATCTCAATACATGGTTGTGATGGTTGTTGTAATCCTAACTTTAAAGGATGGGATAACGATGAAGAAATATAAATATAAGAAAAAGGTTAAGGTGAATTGCAGTAAATGCCATAAATGGGTTGATGAGGATTTAACAACCTTTGTAGATATAGAAGAAGACATTCAAGGTGCTGATGTGCTTACATTCATTTGCCCTTACTGTCGAACAGAACAGAAATCAAGAAGATTTGGATGAAAAAATGGAAACAATAAAAGAAATTTTAATGTTTTTTGGATTTATGGGAATTTTTGGATTATGTACATACCTACTTTATTTATGGGGTACATTTTTAGAATGGTTATTTAATTAGGGGGAAGTATACCGTAACTGGTAGCGGGGCAGACTGTAAATCTGTTGCCGAAAGGCTCTGGTGGTTCAAGTCCATCCTTCCCCACCAAACAAAGGAAATGAACAATGGAAATCATAGGAGTAGTAATTTTCATCGTAGCTGGTTTTATTGTTTTGAATAGAGATTGGATTAAGTACATGTGGATAGAGTATGTTATCAATAAAAATAAACATGAGAATGAATATTAGAGCTTGACAATTAAAAATGTTTCTGTTATAACGGTTTAAATGATTATGGAACAGAAGGTTGATTTCAGCAAATTAAAAACTATCAATTGGTGATAAGAAAAGTCAACCTGAATTATTAACCTCAACATAGGAGAAATCTTATGGAAAAAACGAACGTGCGGTATGGTGTGGTCAATGAGCAGGATCGCATTGACTATGAGAAACAATGGCAGGTTCAGAAGGGATATCAGTTTATCTCTTATGACCCGGAAAAGGCAACCGATTATTGCCGTAAACAGGGAAAGGGTTGGATCGTAGAGGAAATTTCCAACATTCCCAATAGCATTACCAATTATAAACGAACCATTTTCAAAGGGGGGAATGGTTAAGGAGAAGAAAGGAGTATGAATAAAAGTAGTTTCAGTAAAGCTGATCAAACAAAAATAGAAGAAATACAAAAAGCAAAAGGTATCAAGACTTTCACTGAAACTGTGAGAACCATTGTCAGAGAGTATGACGATGGTTTTCATGGTTCAGAGAAGCTATCAGATGAGAACTTTGCATTACTGGCAGATGCTATCGTTGAGATGGATAAGAAAATGGATATCCTGTTAATGCACATAGCACCGAAGTCTGCTGGTGAAGTAAAATAACGAAAGGACATATGCGAAAGAAAAATATCAATCTGTGGGAAGCAAGAGAACTTTCCGAAAAATTTTGTGAAGATTTTAATATAGATTACTGTGAAGTATATTATGTAGATAGAGTTAAAGATTGTGTAGGTGTTTACATTTGGCTTGATCAACCACATATACTCATACAGGAAAGCTATCAAAATAAAATATGTCTTGTTATGCATGAACTTATACATCATTTAGATTCACAAAAATATAGCACGATGATATTAAATCACAGCACAAGAGGATATCTAAATGCTAAAAAGCGTGTCGTAACATGGTGTAAGAAAAACATTTCCAGTAAACCCGATTGGAATAAGGGTTTAAAGGCGAATCATATTGAAAAGGAAATGAAAGAATTTCAACTTTAAAATATAAATAATAGTGAAGCTCAAGTCAGGATGCTCAAGATATCTTTTGGATGGTGAATGTGTTCCATCGGCAAGTAATTACTGGCAGCAATCAGACTTGAGCTTTCTTTTATACCTACCATTAACCTACCATAAAAAAAATAAAGTTTTCTGTTGACATGTCAATCTAGATAGTGTATAAGGAAAGAGTAAGATAAACTTTTAGCTGAAAGGACTAAAAATGCTTGAGATAGTCAATGATTGGTATGGGGCTGATGGTATCGAAAAAATCACCCAACCAAAGAGCCGTATTGTCAAAACAGCAAGGGATTACCAAAATGCCGGTGTATATGAAACCTTGAATCTCAATTCAAAGGTTACCTGTATTACTGGTGGTGGTAAGTCTTTTATCATCTTAGGTAGGGCTTATGTTGAAGCTATGGCAGGACGTAAACAGATTATTTGCGTACCTACCAAAGCTATTGGTACTGGTTTTATCCGACCTGAAACCGTACAATTCGATCATCATAAGATTAAATTTCAACTGAAAAACTACGATCTATGTACAACCAATACTTCAGATGTGGAATCAAAATCTGATGCCTTGGTTCAGTTTATCAAGGAACCTGTAAACAGTCCGATGGAACATGACTACATTAGACTGACCACTCACAAGTCTTTGGTAAGAGCATTCCAAAAGCTACGGGAAGCAAATGAACTACGTTACCTGAAAGACCTTACCCTGCATATCGATGAAGCACATAAGGTGCGATTCGATGAGGATGAAGAAGCAGAAGCTGAAATCGCAAACCAGCTTGGTAAGGTGATCAAACATTTCATCAAATATTCAGACCGCAAAAACCTGAAGTTCAATTTGGTTACTGCTACCTTCTACCGCAACAATTTTGAAGGGATCGTACCTTCTACTTTCAAATGGGATAGAGAAGTGCGAGTCAGTTCTCTTGACTATCTGAAATATTGTGATCATATCAAAGGATTCAATTACAGTCTGAAAATCGAAGAAGGTGAATATCTGAATGGTCTGAAAAAGATATTCGATGAGAAACCCAAAAAACCGACCATCATCTTCATGCCTACTGATGGAAGCAACGAAGCATTGTTAGGTGCTGGTAGAGACAAGTACGGTGCTGTTGAGGAAATCAAACAGGTACTTGCCCCTCATAACCTGAATGTAGTTGAACTGGTAACCGAAAGTACCCGGATGGATAATCTCAGGTATATTGAAGACCATAAAGATGAAATCGATGTGGTTATCAATATCAAGGTTGCCTGTGAAGGATTCGATTGGCCGAATTGTGCAAGAGTAATCATCTGTGGTAAGAGAGGATCGCTACTGGAAATACCTCAGAACATTGGTCGAGCTATGCGGGATCATAAAGACAAAAAAGCCAAGAAGAATCAACCGGAAGTCATTCAAATCATCTCTAAGGTGAATGTAGAAGATGCTGATAAGGAAGACCTGAAGGATGTATTCAATGCCATCCTGAAACTGGTTGGTGGTCAACTGCTTCTGCTTTCCGATCTGTACAGCAGGGATGCAATCAAGATCAGAAACATTGCTGGTCGAAACACAAGCATTGGTGATTACCTGAATGAGAACCTTTCTGAAAATGACCGTCTGAAACTGGATAATGATATCACTCAGGAGTTTCATCGATTCGCTACCATGAATGAAGATGAATATAACGATGATGATTTGAGAGAGATTATCGGAACATCATTGATTATGCATGGGTTGGATGCCAGTGATGAATTGATCCGGTATTTTCTCAGGGAGCATAAACGTAGGACATTAGCTACCGTTACTGATGAACAAAAGACCACGATCAAAAGACTCAAGAATCACCTGAGAAGACTGTATGATGGTATGAACGTGGATGAAGTAGCTATTGACCTGATGCTGGAAGAAGTTGATACACTTGGATGGATCAAGAACCTGAGTAGTAAATTTTTCAACATTGGAACCTTTAGTGAACTGGAAGAAAAGATACTGAACCAATTTCCAAGAATCGAAAGAATCAAGGAGTTGAAAAAATGGGTAATCAAACACAACAATCTATAAGATTTCCTTCAAGTAGAAGTAAAAATAGCCATGAAAGAAAACTAGCAGGGATAGCTGGTAACTTAAAACATGATTATAAAAATGGTAATCTTTCACAAGAGTATATAGATTTATGTGAATCTATACCCGGATGGACATGGACTGCCCATGAATTTTGCACCAAAGAAGAATTTGTTCAATGGTGTAAAGATAATGATATAAAAACTGAACCACAATTCAGAAAATGGAAAAAGAAAAACAAACGTCCTAAAAACATCACCGCTATTCCAGAAAGAATTTATGATGATTTTCATTGGGGTGAATTATCAGGAAAAAAATGGAAAAATGATTGGTGTACCAAAGAAGAATTTGTTCAATGGTGCAAAAATAATGGAATAAAAGATAGTACTGATTTTCTAAACTGGAAAAAGAAAAATACAAAACCTGATAATATACCTGATAAGCCTTATATTTATGATAATTGGTCATGGGGAATTATAACAGGAAGATTCAAAGATGGTAACTGGATGTCAATGGAAAAATTCATTCAATGGTGTAAAGATAATGGTATAAAACGTAAAAAAGATTTTACTTCACTTAGGAAAAGACCAAGGGGTGTACCAGCAGCACCATATAGCATATACAAGGACTTCTCATGGAAAATGATATAAAATATCCATTATAAAAATTGGTCATGGTCATTAGTTAGTGGATTTAAAAAAGGGAAGGGAAAGGATGTATAATGTCACTACCTAAATTCTATAAATGCCATCGTAAAGAACAGTCAAGGCAGGATACCATTATCGATGCCTACCGTGACATATTTGATGCTCATTCTATCCCCTCAGACCGTCAGTATTGGACGCTATGTAATTATCAAGCTGATGATATGGGTAACATACCAGAAGCATCAGAAATAGGCCAACTGATCGATTCAGGGCTATTGACAGTCGAACAGGTATATGGGGTTGACTTCTGGACTGACATTATAGAGCATAACAGACTGCATATACCTGATGCCAACTGGTTCAATGGTGATCTGTATAAGACCATCATCCAGAACATTGACCGCTTCAATCCTGCTATCATTAACATCGATCTGAACTGCATGGTAAGACGATCTATTATGATCTGTACCAAAGTGCTTGCTCTACTGAATAAGATGGAATTTAAGGATGTCCTGATTGTCCTGAACGTAATGGTAACCAATCCAAGGGAAAAAAATACGTTGACTTTGGATGTCCTAAATGATATGTTTGTTGATAAATTTATTGGTGATGAGACTTTCCGGTTGAATGCTGAAGGATGGAAGGTGTATAACGATAAACTCTATTCTTATCATGGTACTGGTAAGAAGGGTAAAACTATTATGAGTAGTTTATTATTATGGAAAAAATAAGATATCCATCAAAACTGTCAAAAGACCCATATGAAAAATATCTTGGTGGTCTTGTTCAGACTTTAAGACGTAGATATAAACAGGGTAGACTTTCTAAAGAAGAAATTACTCTATGTGAATCTATTCCCGGTTGGAGATGGTCAGTAGTAGACCCCAATAGAGAAAATTCATATATAACTAGAATGAAATGTGAAGATAGACATTTTATTAGATTAAAAAGATGGGTATTTATTCATAATAAATTACCTGTTGCTTCTGCTAAAACAAAAAAGGAAATGAATGTATATAAATCTTATAGATATTTTTTATCAAAGTACTATAACGGTAAAATGTCAAAAGAAGAAAAAGAAAAGATAGACTCTATTCATCCTGATTTAAAATGGAGTAAACCAAAAAAACGATGGTTTAAAACTGACTATTCAATAAATGAAGCAAGAGAAATAATTAAATTTCGTAAGAAGAAAGGATATTGGCCTAAAGGTACAAGTAAAAATGAAAGAGAAAAAGAATTGGGATTGATTTGTTATAAATTTAGAGCATATTATTTAGGAACCTATCAAAAAACTAAAGCGATTGATATTAAGGCAATTACATTATTAAATGCTCATCCTGATTGGTATTGGACAAAAGAAGAATACAGAACTTTACGAATTAAAGAACTATTAGAACATTATGAAAAAACTAAAACTTGGATAAAAAAAGGATTGATTTTAAAATGTAGAATAAAAGAAAATTATAGAGATGGTTTGTTAACACAAGAACAAATAGATTTACTTGAATCGAATCCAGCTTGGACATGGGAAAGGGGGTGAGCTAAATGAGTGAAGAAGTCAAAAGTCTGTTCATCAAATGTCTGATGGCTTGTACAGAAGAAGGGGAAGCTGAAATCCTTGCTGAGAAATTCGGTGTTTCCAAAACTTCCCTTGCTGCCTTCAAAGCCAACAAAACCATGGGTAGGTACAGTTAACCTGATCAAGCAGGGAAGAACGTGCTTATTTCTTCCCTGCTTAACCCATCATCCCGTTTTTCCAAAGTAATGATCGTATCGTGAATCGCACCACCATGAGACATAAGAAGTATATGCTCCTGTTTAAATCCTCTCCTTTTTCCCATGCTGTTACTATGATATCCTGCTGTTAAGATCACCGCATTTGGTTCTATGATATCCAATAGCTTATTCTTTATCATATTAAATGGTGAAGATATAAAACCATTATACTTAGTCATGGATTTTCTCAAGGCATATGGTGGATCAAGAATAACAGTATTAAACTTTGGACCATCCCATTGTTCTACAAACTCCAATGCATCCATATTATAATCTAAATTCTCCATTTTAGGATTAAGATCATTTCTTATTTCTCTACATCCTTCAGGTAGATTTAGGCTATACTTTCCAGCAAATAGATTTAAAACCATGGGTGGTTGAATATGATTCTCTACCCATTCTCTAACTCTTTTATTCCTGAACGTGAAGCGATACAGGGGAGTTCGCATGTAAGTAAACTTTAACATTTATCCTCTACCATACATCTCATCTCAGCGAAGCTAACAGCATAATCGTAGAGATGCAGTCCTTTAGATACACAAATCATCTCACCTTGTTCTACTCCAATCTCATTTGCCATATGCTCTTGAAGCATAGAAATCCCGGCCAAATTCGCACTAAATCCCCCCCATGCATCCCAACTACGAAAATGAATACCATTAAAATGTAGTTTGCCATCTTGTATTCTTGTATCGATAGTTCTCAAACATGGTGGATCAAGTAGAAGCATATCTTTTGGTTGAGCAATCTGCAAACACATCTGATTTGTTCTTGGTGATTTTTTATATTCCTCAATCGCAAATTCTACCTGAGAAAACCATTTATCACGATCATAAATACAGCTTTCCATTGACCTATAATTACAATGGTTTCTATAAATAACATTTTTCAATCTCAATATCTTATCTGACATCTCATCTGAAATACTCACCCTGTTCAAGCGACTCCCGTAGGTATATGACTCATTCTCAGCCATTTCCGAAGATAGTATATAACCAGCATAGTTAATCAAATAGTCTCTATCTACTGGTGCTACCATATTACTACCTTCTGGCATTACTGGTACAAGTGGGAACCCTTCTGAATCACGTTCCCATGGCCTTGTAATATGAATCACACAAAAGTCAAGTTCCTTTCTTGTACTACCAGCATAGCTTCCAGAATCGATCTTGAAATCTCTGCCATGTTCAAGTATATTATAGATCAACTGGAACCAAACGTCTGGAAGTGTAACACCTTCTATCATCACAATTTTCTGTTTCATATCTTCTCCTTAAAATCCATCAAATTCTGGTAAATTATTAAATTCTTCTTCTGTCATAAAGCATGGTTCGAATACAGGATAATCACCATATTCCTCACCAAATTCATTATTGATATACTCTACTTCTCTTATCATATCTTCTTGAGTTATTACTACTGATCTAAACTCAACACTATCCTTGTCTTGATACATTCTCCAATACAATTTCTTCATGAATCACCTTTATGATCATTCTTATCTCTGCATTTACCAACAATAGCTACACCACTTGTCCATGTAGTTATTTCTGGATCATACACATAAATACATCGATCTATTATAGTTTTCAAATATGATCTTTCATCTTTATTCTCTGCTTGAATATCAACAGAATCATTTCCTCTAAGAAACAGTTTCATAAATTACCTCTTTTTTGGTGGTGGGGGTGGTGGGGGTTGTGGTCTTTTATATTCCACTTGATACTGGCATTTCTCACCATTCAAACCGGGATACAAAGAACAACACCTAGCACCAAATCCCCACAAACTCTTTTTTACATTTTTATTTATACACCAAGCTCCACGATCATTATATTTACAATTTATATTAATACCCATTTTACATATTCAGTTTAGAAAAATCAACTGCTTTACCATCTTTCATAACTTCTGCTGGCGCACGTTGTGGCATACCTTGAGCAGTTACAATACCTGATTCTGCTGCTTTGATTTGTGTAACCCACTGTTCATATGTCTGAAGCATATGAGCATTTGGTTCACTTTCAACTGCAATACATTCAGGATTTAAAAGAATTTCTTTATCGTAATCTGAGAAAGGTGCTGCCTTACCGAACCCAACCTGACCCTGCATACCTTGTGCTTGCTGTGGTGGAATTTGAACCACTGCTGCCGGGAAATCAAGCTGATAAAATCCATCCTCAGTTATATCTGTTATTGCTGTTAATATATTTTCTCCATTCAATAATTTTAATAATTTAATACTTCTCATTATATCATCTCCTTTATATAATCTTCTAATTTTCTTTCAGGCTTAAAACCTGTTAATTGTTCAAGTACAGACGTATCTGCTACTGAACTTTTTGCTCCTGCATTTCTACTATCGGTTAATATATAATGCTGATTTCTGGTTCTTGGAAACATATTAGCTAAATCAGCAATAGATGTTCCAATACCCGTACCAACATCAATAGGTTCAAAGTAATCAGGCATGGTTGATATTATTTTATAGATTGCTTCACATACATCATATACATGAATAAAATCTCTCTTTTGTCTACCATCACCATGAACTTCAAATGGTTGGTTTATCTGATACTTGGTAATGAACTGCTTTACACAAGTCTGTTTCTTCTTCAGATATTTGTAAGCACCATAGACATTACCAAGACGTACTACATAAATTTTACCACCATTATCATTGAAGTAATTAGCCAAAGTTTCACATGTCCATTTCATATTTGCATAGAAACTTGTATGTGGAGTCTTAGCTGCCTGAGAAGAAGTAAACACCACTGGAATACCTAACTCTGTTGCTATCTCAAACACATTACCTGCTGCCATTATATTATCCTTTACTGCTCTCCATGGGTCTTCTTCACAAGCAAAGATACCACTGAGTGCTGCAAGATGAATTACTCCATCAAAATTCCTTACAATATCCTTGGTAAGTTTATGTGCTGCGGGTAGGTCAGTATTATAATCACAATCATAAAAATGTACATCTTCTAACTTATCATCAGACCAATCCTTGAAGGATATATTCTCACCGATATACCCCTTACTACCTGTTATTAAATACCTCTTTATTCCTGCCATAAGTGTATATGCTCCCTGTTTGTTTTTTTATCTCCATCTTCTCCGATATCTACTACCTCATCCCAATTTACATCTTCTATATCATCATTAGTAGCATCAGGATTATGAATAAAGATATAAGCCTTATCATGTCTAATCTTCTCATAATCCTCATCAGAAACATAAATACCGAAACCACCCAATAGATTTCCTGATGCTCCAATATATACAGGAAGTAATTCGTTTTCTTTACTGACGATATGTGTAGGATGCCATCTTGAAGTATGATCCAATTCATCATTCATTAAAAGTTTCGCCATTTAACATCTCCCACATCCACCGAAATCATACCCCTTTAGCCATTCATATTGGTTTATGATATTATGGACTGTTCCTTTTTGTTTTTGTGTCCAAGGTATTGTTCTTCTCGTTAGCCTTGGTTTTTTCCATACTGTATTTCTCACATTATCTCTCCATATAGGATCAAATGAGATTTCCAAGAAATTCGCCATTTCCTCTAATGTGTTATGCATTCGGGTAATAACATACTCATGTCTTACTGTCAACACATCTTCTGATTTTTTTAACCTTACTATCGTTTCATTCAACTCAATGTACTTCTCAATCACGTTATCCAAATGCGCTTTAACAGAAATTTTACTATTATTTTTGTGATTTAACTTAGCCCATGTAGCCAAGTTATCAAATGGATTTCTCACAACATGAATCCATTTGATAGGAACACTAACCTGAGATTTAATAAAACCAAGTCTCTGTGGATTATCTTTTAATGTTACTACTGTTCTGTGACCAGTTTTATCACCTATAACTGTAATCTCTTGTTTTGGAACATGAGGAATCTGAGTACTTGATTTCCATGTACCTGTAATCAAACTATATGACCTGATATAATTCATATCAACTTTATCACTATTGAATATATTAAGCTGATTTGATACCATACAATTAGGATTGGCATTGAGTATTGCTGCTACTAATGTATGTCCACTACGGGGATATCCCATAAATGATAAGAAGTATTTCATAGTTCTCCTAATTTAGTTCTTTTTCTTGTCTGTTCTATATTCAACACCGTATAATGATTAAGTGTGCTAAATGGTAGAAAAAGTTTAATACCTTTGTTAATGTAAATCAAGTAACAATCCTTACCATTCTTAACTCCTTCTACAAGTTCTTCTGCTACACCAGCACCAATTATACCATCCATAAATGTAGCTCCAACAATGATATCATGTGCTCTTGCTATCTCTCTGAAGATTTCAAATGCATTTTCATCTCCTGCTTCCTTTCTTGCCATATAAACATCACCTAACCATTTTTGATTAGGATTGAAAATATCAATTTCTTCTCCTAACATAGAAACAATTGAAATAATACATTCTATCTCAATATCTTCATCATAATGTACTTTAGGATGTGCAAAATATACTGTTTTTATTTTATCATCCATTCAAATTGACTCCCTTTAAATCTCTTTTTTATTACTTCATAGTTTGGAAGATATACAGAAATATCTTCTTTGTTTTTCTTCTTAGTAATAGAATACATCTGCTGTTGTTCTACTTCAAAGAAATTACATATTGCTATATTTGCATTGGGTGATAAATATGTTTTATCACCAATTGTCTCACCTATAATATCCTCATAATATAATACAAGTTTAATCTGTCTTTTGAACTTTCTACCCCAATTCTTATTCTCTTGATTTACCTGAGTAACCATGTTGAAAAACTGATCCGGTGATATGGATATTGGATTATGTGCTGTTCTTGCTGCTGTTAAACCTGATATAACTTGTTTAACTAAATTCTTTCGCATCAAATGAATCATAGGTTTCTTTCCATCTGCTACATAACCATATAACCCATTATGATATTCTATCTGATTATACATCAACTTGAATGCTGTATTCTTATCAGGATATTGTTTATAGATATAATTATTGAGATAGTTCTTTGGTTGTTTAAACTTATTCTCTGGTCTTACAAAAGGAATAAAACCAGACTTACGATATTTCGCCTTTCTACATACATTCACAAACACTTCATCAATCCCAACAATATCAGTATGAGTATTTAAGGCATTTTGTAAGAATGTACTTCCTACTCTCTTATTCTGAAATTGTATTGCTCTAATCATACTATCCCTCTTATCCCTTTAAATCCAACTAAATCTTTTTGTGGAACCATCCAACATGGTTTGCCTCTATTTGGATTATCTTTGTATTCATCAACCATAGCATCTTTCCCTTTTATCCATCCTATCATTTTAAAGTTAGGCATTTTACCAATTACTAAAATATAAGTATGATTTGGATTATCATTAGGTCTTACAATCAATCTTCCATTTTCTCTTTCAGTATGTCTCACTTGTAATATTTTTCCAATATCAGCATTTTTAAAAGTATTGATACCAAATGGACAATAAAGTTTTCTGTTTTTACATACTGCTAATTCAGCACCAGCACCTTCGATTTCATAATCCCATGATTTCCCTTTATAGTTAGAATCATTACCAACTACATCTCTATGGTATCCACCAAAAATTGATTCTAGTCTTCTTTCTAACCCTGTTATAGCAGCAAGTCTACATTCATGTGTATTCAATTTTACTTTTATGTTTTTTATTCTTTCATCCATTTTTCTTCTCCACAAATATTACCCATTCATTTTGAAATCCTGTATCTAAATAATCATTATAGATTACCTTACATCCTGTATCCTCAACAAAATTATGAAAAATTTGTGGTGAATTGATATAGCTGTAATGCTTTCTTGGATTACCCGGAACCTGATTCAATACCAACATATATCTATTGGTAACTCTGTACATCTCATCCAATGCCTTCCTGTAATTCGATACAAGACCAAGTACATGATGTGAGAAGACAAAATCATAGCTACCATCTTCGAATTCAAGATCACATGCATCTCCAAATTTTACATTTCTACCTTTCTCCTGTGCATATTTTACATATGGTTTTGAATACTCAATACCCAAAGCATCAATACTGTTGTTTATAAGATAATCAACAAACTGACCATCTTTAGTTCCAACATCCAAAACAGTATTTTCTGTGAATGCCCAATTTTTATCAATTTGTTCCATAGCCCATTCCCATAGCCATATACAACGATCAATAGACTCCCAATCTCTCAAAGGATCACTATCAAGGAATTCCTTTGTATATACTGTTTCATAATCCAGTTTCTTATTGATCTGTTCACCATTTACTTCTGTTGGTGCATTATACAAACTCTCATCTGTCTTCCATTTCTGTGTCATACCAAACCTCTCAAATTATCCATTGCTTGTTTAACATCTTCTAAGATATTGATCTCATCCAATTCAGACAAGAAACTACCAAACCCCATGTTCTTCAGTGTTCCCATAGTTCTCCCATCCATTTTCATTTGTATATGGAAAAGACCATCAACGATAGTCTCTAATAAGGTATGTGCCTCAATAACATTATCAGCTTCTACATCCTTCATTGTTAGTGAGACATTTGGTTGGATAGAGGAATAATCCCCTGTGTTTATTGTAAATTTTTTACTCACAGTTACATCTATTTTCATTTGACCCTCCACATTTTTGACCACTATACCACAAACCGCAAAAAAAGATAACCTACTTTTTTAAATTTTTTCTACTATAAGTTGTGTTTTAGGTCTATCATCCCATATCAATTTCCATTTATCTTTTGGGAAAAAACTTAGAAGTTCTTCAAATGATTCGAAATGATACCAATGTCCAAATTTATCAGGAACCTTTTTTGGTTTCTTTTGACAAGGAACCAATACAATCAATCGTCCTTTTGGTTTCAATGCTTTATGTATATTCTCAAGTGCTTTTTTTGGATCATGACAGTGTTCTAAACTATGAGAAGATATAATTGATCCATATTTTTCTGTTATTGTTGATTCATGTATATCTAATACCTCACCATTATATCCTCTTGATTTTAATTTCTTAATTGCTTCAGGAAAAATATCAATTCCATATATATCCTTAAAACCAGCATCTTTCAAATGATCAAATAAATATCCTTCACATGAACCTACTTCAAGTAATGGTTCATTTTTATCCATATATTTAGATACTCGTTTAGTAATAAGAGTATGTCTTCTGAGAATACCCGGACCCCCATGATATTTAGGATGGTGTTTTTTGTTTACTCTACTACCAGATACTATAAGTCTTTTACCAAGTTCTAATTGTGATTTTTTGTATTTATTCATTAAAAATTATATCCTTCCATAAATTCAAATCTTTTCATTTGATCTTTTACTTTATTAATTCTTTTCTCATTCCACCATGAAACTGAATTTCTTGTTTTTCTTGGTTTATTCCAAACAACCTTTCTACAATGCTTTAAATATGCTGGTGTGGTTTCAATTTCCAAATGATCACACATACGTTGAACTTCTTTTTTAGTATTCTTTACTATATCTTCTAATCTTACTGTAATACAATCTCTATTCTCATCAAATACTTTTTGTACTGATTCTGCTTGTTTAAAATAAATATCAATAGCTCCATCTGGTTTCCAATTATGTTTAGTAAAAGTGGTTATATTATCATATGGATTTCTCTGTACATGAATCCATTTAACAGGTAATTTTATAACATCATCAAATACTCTATAGAATTCATCTGGTTGTTTCATTAAAGAATTAGATGTCCCACCACCCTTTTTACCACCTATTACCAATGGAATACCACTTGTCATTCCTTTAAACTTTCCATGATCAAATCCACCCCACGATTGATTTCTGCCTTTTGTTTTTTGATCTATTTTAAAAAGTATCCATTTTAATATTTGATCTTGATCTGTAAATCTTTTTTGAATCGGTGTAAATTCATTTTTAATATATATGTTAGGATGAAAATCCAATAAAGCAGCAGTAAGACTATTACCACTTCTCCCCCATCCAATAAAAGCCAAATAATATTTTATTTTATCAATTGGTTTATCTTTTATTCCCATTATAATCCACCCTTTTATCTTTATTCCATACAGAAGTACATATGATCTTAGGCATGATAACATTTGCTCTATACTTGTGAGCTATATCAATTACTTCTTCCAGTAATCCATCATCCAAGTAAATCGGTGTAAGACCTAAGTTGAGTAAACCATCGTTGTGAAATTTTAGATCGTTCTTAGGGTCTTCATTTCTTGGATTATCATAATATCTAACTTCTGCTTTGGTCATTTGGCTAACTTTCTTAGCAAGATCATCAATATTTAAACATTCTGTAGTTTGATTGAAAATTCTCACCCTATCACCCCTCTCAGGTGGATTGTCTACTGCCAAATTAATACACTCCACGCTATTCTGGATATGAATAAATGCTCTTGTCTGACCACCAGTACCATAAACAGTTAATGGATGTCCTACTTGACTCTGCATGAGAAACCTATTCAATACCGTACCATAATCACCATCATAGTCAAATCTATTGATAAGGTTAGCATTGAGTTTGGTTTCATCTGTTTGTGTACCCCATACTATACCTTGATGTAGATCAGTAATTCTCACCTTGTCATTCTTATTGAAGTATAAGAAACTAATAGCATCAGTACACTTAGTCATATGATAAATCGAACCCGGATTAGGTGGATACATGATTTCAATCTCTTTGGCTTGTCCATCTACATCCACTGTAACAGGCAGATAACCTTCTGGTATGGTCATTCCTACGTCTGAATACCCATAGTAGCCTGTAGTGCCTAAATGCACCAAATGAATGTCTAAGCCCGATTCTACGATGGCACATAAAATATTATTAGTTGCCATTGTATTATTCTGGATTGTATATCGCTTATGATACGATGATTTCATTGAATAAGGTGCTGCTCTTTGTTCAGCTAAATGAATAATCGTATGTGGTTCGTACTCTTTAATCAATGTGAGTAATCTATGATAGTTATCCGATATATCAAAATTCTCGTATAATATCTGTTTACTACTAACATCTTTCCATGTTTCAATTCTTGTACCAATAGGTTGAATAGGTGTAAGTGAATCACACTCAAGTTCAACGTCAGTAATTCTTCTCGCTAGATTATCTACTATACATACATCATATCCTGCTCTTGAAAGTCTCAATGCAGTAGGCCAACCAACAAACCCATCACCACCTAGTATTAATATCATATTCCCATCCCTGTTCTCTGTTTAAATTCTTGTTTGAATTTTCTTAGGTTATCATTCTTTGGTCCTTTATTAGCACCCCATAAAATATGCTGATTACCTTGACCTGTGAGACTAAATTGATTCTTAGGAAGATCGCCCCATTTCAAATCATTTTCTATTCTTTTATATACATCATATAGTGATATTTGACCGAATCCCTTTGTTCGCTTAGTTGGTGGTACAGAATCAATTTCTTTTACCCATAGATCAAGTAATTTTCTTGACTTCTCACCCACATTATATCCTTGAACACAACAGCATATTGCATGTTGTCTTCTATTATGAGGAACTTTACCAAATTTTTTTATCTGTTTTTCAATCCTAAATATAGAAGTAAAATCATTATTCTTTATAATCTCAATCCAAGGATCAATTGGTTTTCTAATATAAGAATCAACATCAAAATTCAACATCAATTCTCCATCTTCTAATGAATCATGTACTTCTTTAATTTCCTTAATTCTATCTTCAGCAGAAATCAAAAGTTTCCATATCTTATTATTCATATTGATCTTGATTTTCTCAGTTTCATTTTTGAATTTCATTAATTGAGCTTTCGGAATCTTTGCTCTTTTTGCTAAATTATCGTAATCCAAATCCTTATTGATAATTGTTACATCATCATACATACCCTTCAGAACATCTATTCTCTTTTGATCTAAATTTCTTGTTGAGAGGATCATTTTATATCCATCTCCATTGGATTGTTTAAATGACTTCACGAATAATTTTGCCCAAGGAAAATACCCTTCTGTAAAATAACTATGTATTAACATTATATCTCCTTATACCCATTTCCACCATGTATAATCATCACCGATCATATAGTTTTTATCAAAACAATCTTTTACAGCTTTTTTTACTCTCCATCCTTTATGACCATAATCAGGCCAACTTTCATAATCATGTCCACATAATAATCCACCCTTCTTCATCTTTGGTAGATAAAGTTTGATGTCTTCTTTGACATATTCATAATCATGGTTTCCATCGATGAAACATAAATCAAGACTTTCATCTGGAATATGAACATGAGCTTCACTACTCAGCATTCTTAATATTTCTATTTTATCTTCCCATTCAGCACACTTATTTTTAAATACTTCAAGATATCCACTACATCGCTTGTCGGTGTAGATATGTGCTTTTGGTGTTCTATAAGATATCTTACTATAATCAGTCCAAGGATCAATAGCATAATATTTTTCTATTGAAGGTAATAATGATAAAAGACCAAATGATGTATGACCTCTTTGTACTCCTATTTCAGCAACCACCTTTGGATTTTTATCTTTTAAAAGATTAGCCATCACTTCCCATCTTGCTTTTTTTCCTTTTCTTCCCATAATCACTCCTTAATTTTAACCAAATCAAACATTCTTCTCAACTTTGTCTTTGCGTTATCATCAAATTCAAATATCTTCTTGGTTACAAATAATACTCTTTTTTCTCTACCTTTTCTAAATTTTGTTAATCTTTTTATCATATATTGTTTAGTTCTTGTAGCATCATTTGCGTTTTTCATCTTTGGATATTTTTTCTCATAATCATCTAATGTTTTTTCTAATAAAAATCCAAGAAAATAACCATGCTCACATCTCTCTATAACATCATCTATTATCATTATATTTTCTTTTGGCAGATCAGGTTTCAATGTATTTAATGCAGATAATAATTGAGCATAACAACCTTTTATATCTCTCCGATTTTTTTCTTCTCCACCAGTTATTTTATTCCAATATTTAATTCTATCTAAATTTTTAAACTCAAATTTCTTATTAGACCATTCTTCTATTTCATTCTCTATTTGTCCTGAATATTTTGCTATTTCTTCCTGTGGAAAATTCTTGAAAAAATGAGGAAAAACTCTACCTTCAAATTTACCTTCTTTCTCTAAAAAGAACTTTAGTTTTTTACTTGCAATCTGATTGGTCACTAAAATTCTATCTAATATCAATCGAATATGATTAAATGCATTATATTGTTCTTCAGTATAATCATCTATCAACTCAAAAAAATAAATCGTAAATCCAATGCTTTTCAATACAACACATATATGTTTATGTTCTTTTCCCCAATTAGATACCTTGACATTTTCTTTTTCATTTTCTTCATCTAAAGCAACAATCCATTTACCAAAATCTTTCCATATATGAGAATGTAAAGAGTATTCATTACTTCCCGGTATATATCCATCAATATCAGGAACCTTTACATTTTCACTTGTTCTTCTTGTCTTATAAAACTTATAATTTAACTTACACTCCATTAAAAAATTCCTCCCAATAAGGAGCAACAGCATCCCATGTCCGATACTCTCTTATATATTCTCGCAAATTCTCACCCATTTTCTTTCTCTTGATTGGACTTTTTTTCATCCATTCAATTGCTTCATAAAATTGTCCATAATTATTTATAACTTTTCCATGTATATTATTCTCTATAATATCACCACATAATCCAGCATTTGTACATATTACTGGTATTCCCATAGCACCAGCTTCTAATACAGGTAAAGGACCACCAGCGAATTTATCAGGAACCAAATAACAACTAATCCCTTTATAAAAATTCGGCATTTCATCCTTGTTATATAATGATATTTCTATTTTCTTATACTGATTAACAAATGGTTTAAATCTTTTTATTTGATTTCTAGCTCCACCAAAATCTTTAGAGCCAGCGGCAATACTCAATTTAAAATCACCCTTATTCCAAGCATTCATAATCCAATGCCCCCTTCTGTGATCTTTTTGAGCACCTTCCAAATACTGTAACCATCCTGCATATCCAGCAACAAAATCATCTCTAACTTCCTTCTGGTAGAATTTATCAATATCAATACCTTGTGGAGTAAAACATAAATTAGTCAAACCAAATCCAATTTTAGTAAAAGATATACTCACTCTATTACCACCAATTGAACTAATTGAACATTTATCTTCTTTTCTAATACCAAACTTCTTTTTTACGGCAGCTATATTTGGTTTTCCATTATTTTTTATTTTTATAGTTGTTTTTTTAGTCTTAGAAAATGGATATATAGTAACACGATGTTTTGTCTGCTCACTAATATAAGACATTCTCATATTCTCAAATTCATGATTCTGTAATATATTAGCTTGAGATTCAGTTGCTGGTCCACCATGAAATGTTGTGCATATCTTTGAGTAATCTGGTAAATTCTTAGGTAGATATCCTGACATCATAAGATATATGATATCATACTTCTCATAATCTTCTTTCCAGTTAATAACAGGCTTACCCATCTTAGTAGACATCTTATCGGAATACTTTACCGTAAAATCAAACCTATCTTTCAATGCACTGATAATACCATCACACATAGAATCGACAGCCCATCCGGGTATATCTGGAACAATTAAAATTTTCTTCATAGTTCTTTTATAATATTTAAAACTGCTTTTATTCTCACCATACTTGAATGATGTTGCTGAATATAATTGAATGCGTTTTCTCTTATCTCTGTTGTATCTTTATCTTTATATCTTTCCCATAACTTCTTTACATACTGTGGTTCATCGTAGTTATAGAATGGTACATATAGATCATCAGGAATGAACTCATCCATTCCATTGAATTTACGCATGATCATAAAAGCACCAGTACCTAAATACTGAAACGGTCTAACATCCATATATCCCGGTATCTCATAACCTACACATAGTCCTAAAATACACTTAGCGGATACACTCAACTCAGGTGTTCTACTTCTCAAATCTTGTCCTGATTGAGTCTTGAATATTTTTATAGGCATTACTTTCTGAAGTGCTTCTATAAATCCTGCTCTATTATCAGCCCATCCAGTTCTATGAGCACCCGGACTACCAGTAAAAACAGGATTTTTAAAAGCCAAATCAGGTGCAAAATCAGCCATCTTATCATAGGTAAGGGATGAGTATGGACAAAAGAAAACAGGCACGTTAAATACCTTCTCACAGTTCATAAGCAACGGATATGAACCAACCAAAGCTATGTCAAACGCACCACTGATATCTCCCATATAACGGTCTTTAGTTCTCGCATCATTACAAGTATGAATTACTTTCACATCTATATGTTTCTTTATATCCTTAAAGAAATTCAAAACTCTATCTGTAGGATGAATATGATTATGAAAACTTAAATGAGTAAATATCATATCAGGTTTGAAATCAATCAATTTATTCTTTATCTGTTGTAATGGTGTTGATTTATAATCTATATGTCTTACATCAACACCATTTAACATTAATCCCTGAGTAAATGTAAGAACAAACCAACTATAACCTAAATTCGTATTTCCTAATATAACAGCTTTCATAACGTAAATTTTCTCCACAAAATATCATGTCTTATTCTTTCTTCCATTTTCTCTTTTAGTATTTCTGGTACAGGAAGTGGTTTCTTATATACACATGATTGGCATATTTCATCCTGAAACAATAAATGAGCAATTAAACAATCACCATCATAACTACACCAATCAGTTTTATCAAAACCAACATTAATATACTTTTTTTCAGTAGCACTCATACAATTTTCATTACCCAAACCTGTTGGATCAGTACTCATATTAATCTCCTTTCAAAAAATCCCATCCATTCTTTTCTAAATGATCGGCTAACTTTTCAAGTGGTATCTTTTCCTCTAATATATATGTAGGAGCACCACACCAATCACATAAAATATTCTTTTCATGATCATATGGTATTCTATCAAACTCATGGTGACAAGAACAACATTTATAATGTGGCATATTAACTCCTTTTAAATATATCTCTAAACATTTTTCTATAATTTTCAGCTTGAATCTTCCAAGTCCAATTTTCCTCTATTGTTTTTCTCGCATTATTTCCCATTCTAATTAGTTCATCTCTATTATTTTTGAAATAAAGAATTTTCTCAATATAAGCACCAATTTTTCTTGGAACTATAAATCCATTATATCCATCTTTAATAAATTCAGGCATATTACCAATTTTATTTGATATGATTGGTCTACCACATGCGGCAGCTTCCAATGCAGGATTAGGTGTACCATCTTCTGTGGATGCTACCATAAATACATCCATTTCATTATATATTTTTGGCATTTCACTATGTGGTAGTTTATCCATATAAGTTCTCAAATTAGTAGCACTCTTACAACCAGTAGCTTGAATAGCAGGTAAAATAAATTCTCTCTGTCCTTTAGCTGGACATTCTTTACCAACATGACCTACGATTAACTCACCTTCTTTTCTTATAGGTTTAATAGGCTTAAAAAGTTCTTCATCGACTCCATTTGGTACATAATATGCTCTTTTAAATCCCATATCTTGAAGTTCTTTTAGAAGCATTATACTATTGGCATGATGATTCCCGGCCATTTTCATTTTTGGTAATATAACATTTCTTTTTCTATGTGCTGTTATACCACATATCTTTTTCTTCTTAGGAACCTTATTGAGAAAATCAATATAGGAAAATCCATATATAAAATAAAGATCATAACTATTCTGATCTATCAAATAGAATCTACGATCACCATTATCTCCTATCACATAATCAATATCAATCTGAAATTCATCAGACAAATATTTTTTTATATACTCAGATTTAATCCACCATGCCCATCCTTTTACATCTGATATAAAAAGAATTCTTGGCTTTCTTCCATTTTCCAAAACAATAGTCTCCGGTTCGTATTCTATTGAATCCTCATATCTATTAACGATAAGTTCTAATATCTTTCCCTGTCCTTTTTCTTTTTTATTTCTATAATTCTCATCTGATTTGCTATAATTCTCTTTTACTTTTTTTAACTTATCGATTTCATTTTTTAATGATTCAAGCCTCCAATCCTTCATTTCACTGAGAATATTTGTCTGATCTTTTGTAAATCCCAACTCTTTCATTAAAAAAGTTTTTATTTTTAATAATTCTATGCTATTCATTCTAAACAATTCCTTATCACATCAATTGCATGTTCTATCGTAAATTCATTCCAATCACTTTTTATTCTCTCAAAGATTTCTTCTATAATAGTATCTTTAAGTTTAGAAAACATTGAAACATGTAAATCAAGTTCTTTTATATCTTCAATTATAAGTCCATTAAATAAACCATGAAAATACTTGTGTTGGATTGGAAGAAAAGGTAAACATCCATTTCTCATTGCATCAAAATATCTGCTATCAAAATAGCCTCTTTGATATGACTTCTTACTGTCTATAGCTAAAGTAGTCTTTCCTACCGTATAACCAAGATCAATCTCGTTTAAGTTTTTTGTTTTATATTCTTCTCTCTTGAATTCAGATAATAGACTATTCATTGAATAGGCAACTTTCTTATCAGTAAATAACATAGCGTACTCAGCAATCCACTTCTCAAATTCAGATATATTATAGTCTATACCAGAATATATCAAATCATATTCTCTCTCATCATTATATTCTGTTTTTATCTCAAGAGAATCTATCCATTCAGGTAGATATCTAAACCCCTGCCTACCAGAATTTAGTGCTGGTTCAAATAAACTGACATTGAATTTCTTAATCCAATTTACTTCTTTCTCATTAAGGTAAAAATACCTATCAAATATAACAATAGGAATATCTTTCTTGATATAGTATTGAAGTAAGGATGCCTGTTTTAACCAAGCATCCTCACTATTAGGCAACTTAGGCACCCAATCAATGAATAAACCACTTATATCAGGAAATGAATCTTCCTTTATAATATCCACCGGCATATCTAATTTTTTCACAAATTCATGATTTACTTCTTTTGACAGGATTCCTATCATCTTTTACTCCTTACTTTTTTTAACAATACTTTTTTTAGTGCTTGATGTTTTTTTAACAGTTTCCTCAAGTTGTCTCAATACTTCTTTATGAATTTGAGCAGAAACCACTTTACCTTCATTTATAGCACCACCAACAATGGCTTTTTTTACTTTATTGCTAATAGAATGGCATAATCCTTCAAAAGCCATCTCTTGAATTTTCAGTCCTTTAAATCCTTTTACATTGCTATTACAAAAATCAGTCAATGTTTTCAGTGCTTCTTCATTTGAATAAGCAACAATACCAGCAGTATATTGTGGATGGTCACTTGATCCTTTTACATCCATTTCATAGCTAATTTTATAAAGCCCAATACCCCCTACTGGTTTAAATCTATGTTGATTTGACTCACTATCCATATTCATTATCATTTTTCTTCTCCTTTTTCTAATATATCATATATAGGAGTATACTCTATTCCCATATTTGATTTTCCAATTACTTCATAAAAACAAATTTCTTCACCATCTTTTTTATTTTGTTTTTGTGCTCTGACACTTAACCCGTATAAAAACCGATCACCTATTTGTAATTTTCCTGTATCATCTAAGTCTTCAAATTCGGGAAGTTTTATAAAATCATATCTTTTCATCTTCCAGTATGTCCGAATCCCCCTGAACCACGTTCAGTTTCATCAAGTTCCTCTACTTCGATTAATTTAGGCGTTTCTACTTTATTGATAACGCATTGTGCTATTCTATCACCATATTTGATTATCCATTTATGTCCTTTATGACTAATCAATGGTATTTTCAATTCTCCCCTATAATCTGAATCTATAGTACCAATACAATTAGCCAAATAATTAGCATATTCTAAAGACAAACCACTTCTTTGTCTTACCTGCATCTCATAACCATTTGGAATAGAAAATGACAAACCTGTTCTAACCAATCTAACACCTGTTCCATTTACTATCGTATCCTCAAGCGCACATACATCAAAGGCAACAGACCCTTTAGTAGCATACTCTGGAATGATAGCTCTTTCATCTAACTTCTTAACTTTCAGTATCACTCTTTTTCTTTCTCCCTCTTACCTTTTTAGGTTCTTCTATTGTCACTTGTTCCTCAATGATTTTCTCAGCTTCTTCTACTTCCTCATTGTATGTTGAGTAACCACTATCTTCCAACCACTTATCTATTTTATCAAGAAAATCATTTCCAAGACCTTTTATAGCTTCCATAGCAGTCTTAGCACCTTGACCTAATCTCTCATCACCTATTGAGTACCACGATCCACTCTTTTGAACAAGGTCTGCTTTGATTGCCAAGTCCAATAGACCAGCATAAGAATTTACACCTGTTTCAAAATCTATCTGAACCGTAGCATCTTGAAAAGGTGGATATCCTCTATTTTTAACTGTGGTAGCCTTAATTTCATTACCGATCTGTCTACCCTTTGCTACACCCTTCGCACTTGGATTCTCATAGATCGCATATTTCTTTAAAGTGACCAAAATACTTGGCAATAGCTTCATAGCCTTACCACCACCAATCTGATCTGGATTATATTGATCATTTGGATTACCGTAGTAATGACCTGTACAAATACCAATGCTGTTCTGATTGATACATACATTGAGAAATAACTTCAGCATTGCTTTGATATCTTTCTGTAGTAATCCTTGATCTGCTTTGATATCTCCATCTAACGCATCCTTATATGCTTTCAGTCTTTGAAGTCCACCTACTGAGTCCAGACCAATCACCAATCCTTCTTCTCCTGTTTCCTTGATCTGAGCTAGGATAGGACCAACTTCATCAACCCATGGAGTATAGACATAATAAACATTATCGATATCCAGACCCCATCTCTTGCAGAAGTCAGAATCACAACCACCTTCAGTGTCTATAATTACCGGCTTGTAACCTTGCTTTTGTGCGTTAACCATACATAGAACCATGAAAGAGGATTTCATGGTATGTTCAGGACCAATAATACCCATTAGATTTCTCGACTTGATACCACTTCTCAATGATCCTGATAAAATTCGGTTTAGATCATAACAAGGTGTCATTACACTAAACCGATCTGTGGCAATATTAGATTCACTCATGATAGAGGAATGTGCGCCTTTTACATTTTTGTTTATATTATCTTGCAACTTCTTAAAAAAATCACTCATACAGTTTAACTCCTTATAACTATTTATAAAATTTAATTTTTATATTCCATATTCAGTCCATCTACTTTTTTCATCTTTTACTTCTACTTTTAGATTTTCTGGTTTCATATATTCTTCTACTTTTTCTTCTATTGTTTTTTCTTCCATCACTTCCCATGCTTTACGATTTAACCATGTTTTGAATTTAGGTGAAGTTGTTAGACTACTTAATGCTTCTCTCAAATTAGCCCTACGTTCTCTGTGAGATTGTCCTGTAGCCATTGCTCCTGATTCTATATGCTTTAGCCGTACACAATTCTGATGTTTATTTCTATACTGACCACCAGCACCTTTACCTGAGAAGTAATCTATAGTAAAATCCTTTTTTGTAACCGAAAATAATAGTTCTTTTTTCATATACTCACCGTTGAATATCCATGTTCTTTTGTTACCTTATACTGATTATCCACAAATTCGTTATCAATTTCATCTCTATGACTGATAATAAAAAACTTACCACCAAATTCTCTTTGTTTGAACTTAACAATCTCCATAAGAGAATTAATACCCCTGCTATCGATAGATGAATCTAGTAACTCATCAAATACCAATATATCAGGGAAGATACCTGCCTGTGTTCTCGCAATATCAAGAAGTGATAATTGAAGTGCTATATCAATTCCTCTACGTTCACCACCTGAAAGAGAATCATAACTTGCATTTCTTATTCCCGGTCCTTTTACCACAACATCAAGCCACTTGTCAATAGAAACATAAAATCCATAATTCACTTCAGACAAATAATAATTAGTCTGCTTATTCAGGAAAGGCATGATCTGTTTAATAGTGTACTGTTTAATGTTCTCATCCTTGAGAATAAACTTTATGGCATTAAGATAGTCTGTGATATCATTCATCTTAGAAATACCCTGTATAGCCTTCTCAACGTCATTATTAGCCTTTTCTATGACTTCATCCTGTTCTTTACTCATCACATGCAAAGATTCAATGGATTTCTTAATTTCTTCTGCTTTGGATACTGCCATATCATATTTTCTTTGGACATCATTTATGTTGCTTTTTGCAGTATATAAATCTTTAAGTTTATTATTTGCAGCATTATAAACATCTATAAATTGATCACTCTGTTTAGTGAATATCTCTTTTTTATCCAGTATCCTTTTACTAATTAACTCCTTCTCTTTTACTAATTCATCTTTTTCTTCTTCTGTACCTACATCCTTGATACCCGCTTCAAGTTCAATCAGTTTATTAGCTGATTGTCTGAGGATACCAATGCGTTTTTTCAGTACATCAGTATCCTCAGTGATATTTTTAACTGAACCTTCATTTTCCGAAATCTTCTTTTTTTGAGTAGTAATCTTTCTCTTGAAAACAATACTCTCTTTTTTATAATGGTCTTTTGGATTAGTAACATCCTGACCACATACAGGACATTTGCCCTCCGCTAACAAGTCAAGATTCTTTTGTATGTTTTTAAGATTTGTTTCCAGTTCAGTTAAATCTTTTTGCAACTCCAATGCTTCCTTTCTAAGTTCAGATAGATCATTATCATTAGCTTCTATATGATCTTCACTCTTTTTAATATTCTCTTGAATAGCATTGAAATCACCAACTTTATCTACTATCTTTTTAATTTCAGTATTTAATTTTTCATTCTTCTTACGTTGTTCAGCAAATAGATTTATATCATTTATCTTGTCATTTATACCAGCACGTTTATTCTCAAGAACAATCAATTCCTTTTCATGTTCTCTGCGAATATCAGCTATTTTGTTTTTCTCATCCTCTATAATAGTTTCTGATTGCTGAATTTCCATATCTATATCTGGATTGTCTTCTTTTAGTCTATCCAATTTTTCTTTAATCTCTTTTACATCTTCAATACCAGCTTTCTTACTTCTAATCTCATTGGCGAATTTCTGCTGCATGTTCTTAGCAGTTTCTACCTTGTCTTTTAATGATTTAATATCAGAATCGATTGTATATTTTTTATTCTCAATACTTCTCAACTTATCATTTGCCATTGATGTCATATCAGAATAAATTTCAAGACCAAACATTCTCTCAAGAAATTTTCGTTTCTCAGCTTTCTTCATACTTAGAACACTAGCTGAATTATTAACATTGGAATGAATAAGACTCATAAACATTTTAACATCCATACCAAAGATTTCCTCAAACATTCCTTGGTAGTCTTTCTTATGAGCATCCTGTTTCATCAACTCACCATCCTTGTATATCTCAAGGTTATTCGGTTTTAATGTTCTTTTAATCTCATATAATCCATCATTAATTTTGAACCTGAATACTACTTCACAGTTCTTCTTGTTCTTCCAATTGATAATTTGATGTTGAGTTATATCTCTTGCTGTCTTACCAAATAAAGCAAATGGAATAGTCTCAAGAAATGAACTTTTACCAGCACCATTTGACTTACCTTTATCTTTGTCCATACCAGTAACAAAATTAACTCCATTTAATAAAGGTATATCCTGCCATCTACTACCGAAAGATAAAAAGTTTTTAAATCCAACCTCTATACATTCAATCTTAGTGCCTGTAGTTGCTCTAATAGTCTTAGAATCACCAGCTTGTCTGAGAATTTTCTTAAACATAGCCTTTAATGTCATTATGTTTATATTGGTGGCAAATGTTTGTTCATTTATGAATTGATCGACAATCTGTTCTTTACTATCCATTTCAACAGACTCATCAACTATTTCTCCTTCATCTGATTCTATATTGGCAAAGTTGACTGAATATAATAAAGGTTCATGTTTTAAAACATTATCTATGATATTTTGATTTTGAGTAGTTCCGAAATCTTGAGTAAATATAATTCTCACTATATTACCCTTTATTTCATCTGGATCAAGTGGTTCAGGTGTGGTATATATCTTTTTAAAAATAGGTGCTTCTGTATATAGTTCAAAGGTAAGTTCTCCATCCTCAAATATATGAAATCCTCTAACACCATCTACATCATGAAATGTTTGACCGTAAGGCGCACCCACATAAACAACATTGCTCTGCTTAGAAGGAGTATGAAAATGACCTGATAAAACAAGATCAAAATCCTTAAATGTTGTTATATCCAGACCCCCTCTATATTTCATAGAATCGTTCATATGGAATCCATTGATACCAAAATGACCAAAACAATATTTTGCTCCATGGGTATTCTCAGGAACTACACCCCAAGGAACAAGCAAACAATCATCCAGTAGTAATTCAGCATCAACTACTGTAATATGACTATACTCTTTAAATAATTCTAATGTACTTGGATGGATTTGGTTCTTGTAGTAGCAATCATGGTTACCAATTATAATCCTTGTCTGAAGGTCTTTCTTGGCACCCAATATCTTTGCTATTCGATGTGCTATATGTTGAGTTTTTGTATTTAACGATCTTCTATTATCAAAGAAATCGCCTAAATGATATATCTCTTTTATATCATTTTGGATACAATATTTTACTATGTATCTAAAAAAATCAAGGACTATACCCAACCATAAATCAGAATCGGAATACAATCCCAAGTGTGTATCTGTAACAATTAGTTTTCTCACAAATTCCCCTTGCTATTTTTTAGCTTTTTTACGTTTCTTCTTTTTATTCCCCCTAATCTGTTGATAGTTTATACTATATATATCAAAATGTTTTCTATCATCATCTTCAATACTATCAGGAGTAATTAAATCTAAATTCTTATAGCAAATATCTTTTATTTTTGAATGTATTTTTTGTTTTTTTATGTAATTGAGAAAAGAGTTATGAATAATTCTACTAAAATAACCAAATGGATTTGGATTGTCAATATCTACATCAAAATTATGCATGTACTTGATACATGTGAGAACTGCCTCACATATCATATCATCTTTCCAAGAGTATCCAGCAAAGCTACCCCTGTCAGAGTACCGTTGTGCCAATAGCAAAATCATTCTACCCAATTCCTCTGTTCTCTCACCAGTTTCTTTGTAAATCCTTAATTCTTCTAACAAATTTTTATTTTTTATATAGTCCATAGTTCCTTTTGATTTTTTTCTTGCCATTATACACTATTCCCTGAAAAAAGGTAACCCTCTTTTTTTATTTTTTTTATGAATACCTTACTTGACCGTAAAAATCACCAGCATAGATTCTTCTCCATTTCTTAGAACTGTTACCTAAATCCCATTGAATGTCTTGATCTGGTGCATCATCTGAATTAGCCACAAGTGGTCTTAACCATGTGCTACCATTATTAAAGAATAGCTTATTCTGTGCTCTCGTATCGGCAATACCATTAGCTGTGGTAGATGTATTAACAACTATTCTACCAACAGTATCAGCACCAGTAGGACTTGTAACCTGCTCTGCATAGTATTTACCCTTCATTGTAATTCCATGAAAATCCATTATTTATCTTCCTCCGATAATTTTCTCTCTAACTCTTTCTTCATCTCTGTGAGGAACGAATTCGACTCAAAGAGTTTTATTTTTATAGCCTCTAATTTTTTATTATTCAACTTCTTTATTTTTTTCTCAATTCTATCGGTTTCAAGAGTGAAACCGACCTTAGACTTTCTTCCCAATAATATATTAATATCATCCATAATTCCAACTACTTCATTCTTGATACCATACTTTTCTTGAATTTTGCGTACCAATTCATCCTTCGAATCCTCAACAATAGAAATGTTGAGCTTCCTAAAGTCTTCAATATCTGAATCTATGAATGACTTAAATTTCATTATACTATACTCGTAATTAATCCATTAACTACTGTAACCAATTCTCCACCAGTTGCATAAAAACTTCCTGTTGCACCACTAATTGCTGCAACTTTTGTATCAGCATAGTTCTCTGCTGCCGCACTGACTGATGCTATTTTTGTATCAACATATAGTTCATTTGTGAATGTTTGATCTGCTGCCGCACTGACTGATTGAATTTGTGTATCAGTATAGTTTTTAGCATAGTTCTCTGCTGCCGCACTGACTGATTGAATTTGTGTATCAGTATATATTGCATTATATGTTCTTATCGCATCTATAGAAGTAGAAAATGTTTGACTGTTTTGAACCATTTCAATTAGTTCAGAACCACTCAATGGACCCCCTACTGTCATATTTGATATTTTTCCTGTCATATTTCTATCCTCTAATATTATTTATATTATTTATATTTTTTTTATTTCACATATTATGAAGATGATACTGAACTTGATGATGATGAATTAATACCAAACAATTCAATCTCACCAATTCTTATTTCATCACCACTTGGAGTCAATAATGCAGCACCACTTGTTATAGTATTTCTCAACTTGATCCATGATGCAGATACAGGTACACCAGCACTATTTGTCAAGGTAATTGAATAACCCCATTGTCCACCAAATTCATTAGATGTTTTCTGATGTAAGAATGGTGCTATATATGTTTGTTGTTCAGTCCAATTAACACCGTCTAATGATGTCCATAGTACAAATTTATCATTATCAATAACCCATCCTGTAGGTGTAACAAATGCAGCAGAAGTATTACCATAAACTTTTGCCTTAGTTAATTCTTGTGCTGATCCTAATTCAACACCATATGAGTAAGTATTCAACCAAGATGCACTAACATTTGTATATCTAATAGAATCTACCAATAATGGTTCTTCTGTTGTCATTGCCCCGGTTGATGGTGAGCTATCCGGTTCAGATTTCCATCCCTTCAATTCTGTTATTCCAACACCAGCGGTAGAACTTGACGATACGCTACTGCTACTTGAAGAACTACTTACCGATGATGATGAAGAAGAAGATGATGATGAGAAAGATAGACTACTACTGCTTGAACTTGAAGATACACTACTTGATGATGAACTTGAAGATGAACTTAAGCTGATTGACATACTTACACTGGAAGAACTACTGCTGCTTGAGCTTGAAGATACGCTACTTGATGATATCGATTGAGAAGAACTTGACGATGATACAGAAGAACTTGAAGATGAAGATGATGAGGAATTCATACAAGTATACTCACCAGAATTCATTATAAAAGTGTTTATAAATGCTTCTGCCTTTGGTTTGTTTGTCCAATTCTGTAAATAAATTCTCAGTTCAACTTCATCTTTACCTATAGGACTGCCACTTGCAGCACCCATACCAGACCATGTACCACCAGTATTTCTATAATAACTTTGCCATTGTTTTCCTACTCTCGTAATTCTGAATGCACCTGATGGTGAGTTATTACCAATAGCTGTTTGTAGTAAAGGATCACCTTCAATGTATACTCTTTCGATATATGTTGTGTCAGCACCAGATTGATAAATTTGAAGTTTATTATTATCATCACCAACATATCTTGCTTCAAAGAATATACCCCAACCACCAATTCCATTATTAGCAGAAGGAGAAATATCCCATGACATCTGGACATCAAAATCTCCACCCGAAATGATGGTTGCTCTATGTTGGACTAGAGAGACATTTTCACTATCATTAACCCTGAATATTAGCCTATCACTACCGCTAATAGCAGGGGTACTTGCTGCTCCCTCTATTCTATCCCATCTATGTACATTTGGTAACTGACTCATATTAACTATTTATCCCACTATTAGATTTCTAACACTACCACTTACTGGATTATCTGTACTCGTACCATATGAATTTAAAGCATATAAATACCTGAATGATTGACTACTCATATCAGATGGAGCATCTACAAACATAGTATGAGCAGATGGACCCACATGAGAAATGGTTCTGAATACAGCATTTAACCTACCATTTCCACCCCCACCACTTGGATTCCATGTTAAAGTAGTATAATATTTTGTAGAAGGTTGATACCCACTCCAATTCGATTGTGCTGTTGATCCACCATTATTTTTAATTTGTATTCTATAATTATCTCCAAATTTTAAAGATGCCAAATATTCATCAGTAATTTGCCAAAATTCATCTACTGCATTAGAAACTTGTAAATGAACTACAATTGATTGAGCATCATTATTACTCACTTCCCATACAAATTGATAAGACAATGAACCGGAAATACTACCAGAACCAAAATCTTTATAAACTCTTGGAGCATCAGGACCAAGAGGAACATTATATACGATTTTATTTGCTGTTACATCAAGTTCGCTATTTGGATCATATTCTGTCCATCCTGTTGTAAAATCTTCTAAAGTAACACTAAATGAACTACTTGACGATGAAGATTCACTACTCGACGATATCGACGATGAAGAAGAAGATTTACTACTGGAACTACTACTGCTACTGCTCACCGATGAGGATGAAGATGAAATAAAATAATCGTCTATCTCAACAAAACACGATATCGATTGACTGCTTGAAGAACTGCTACTTGATGATAGACTGCTACTTGATGATAGACTGCTACTGCTACTCGACGACGAAGATTTACTACTCGACGATAAACTACTGCTAGATTTACTACTCGACGATATACTGATGCTGGACGATAGACTACTACTGCTCGACGATTCGCTACTTGATGATTCGCTACTTGATGATTCACTTTCGCTACTTGACGATTCGCTACTTGACGATAGACTGCTACTGCTTGATGATGATAGTGATGATGAGGAAGAAGAACTGCTCACACTACTACTACTTCCTACACATACCCAATCACCAGAATTCAATGTAAAGTTCTCAAACTCACCGTATGCTTCTGGTTTGTTAGTATAATTCTGTACATACAATCTAAACTCGGTATCGATATTAGAACCGATATTGGTTCCACTTGCCATCTGTGACCATGTACCACCAGTATTTCTATAATAACCTTGCCATAAATTACCAGTTCTTGTAATTCTAAATGCACCACTTGTTGCTGTGGTTTCAACCTGTGTTTGTGTTCTTACACCATTCTTATATGCTTGTTCAACGTATCTTGTATTATGACCTTGAATATACATTCTCAGTCTATTATCATCATTATCAATTTCTCTCGCTTCAAGAGCAAGCATCCATCCAGAAGCACTTACAGAAGGATTCTCAACATTCGGATTTCTTTCTGATGGTAATTCCCAACCTACTTCTACATCAAAATCACTACCTGCATTAACATACCATCTTGTATTGACAAGACTTGAATTTATATTCTCATCAACTCTTGCTCTTAATCTTCCATCAGTAGTTACGATTGGTGTAGAATTCATATCATAGTACCATTTATGTGGGTCTGGATATTCAGAATCAAGTATTCTCGCACCAGATGTTTCTGTAATTCTCAATGAACCATCTTCTTGTAATCTGTCTATTGTTGTTCCCAAATTAATGTTAGGAGTAAACCTATCATTTGGTGAAACGTAACAAGAGCTAGAAGAACTCAAAGAACTGCTGCTCACCGATGAGGATGATCTACTTGATGATGATGAGCTTACAGAAGAAGAACTTAGGCTTGAACTTGAAGATGATAGACTACTACTGCTTGAACTTGAAGAAGAACTCTTGCTTGAACTTGAAGAACTAAAACTTGTACTAGAAGAACTCTTGCTTGAACTACTCACTGAGCTTGAACTTGAAAAAGAACTTGAAGATTTACTGCTACTACTAAATGATAGAGAACTAGAAGAAGATGATCTTGAAGAAGAACTCTTACTGCTTGATGATAGACTGCTACTGCTTGATGAAGAACTAGATGAAGAAGATTGACTAAATGAATCTGAACTTGAGCTAGAACTTGAAGATTCGCTACTACTTGATGAACTGCTACTTAATGAGAACGATAGACTACTACTGCTTGAGGAAGAACTCACCGAACTTGAGGAAGAACTCACCGAACTTGAGGAAGAACTCACCGAACTTGAGGAAGAAATTGAAAGAGAACTTGAAGAAGATGAACTTGAGCTTGAAACAATAAATCTTCCTTCTAATTCACTTTGTAATTCTGTTATACAATCATCATCAAATCTTCTTTTTGCTCTTGCCAGTGGACCCGGATCAGTTTGAATTACTACTTTACAATCTATAGGATCACCAACAAACACTACTACCTGTCTTGTATTTAAATAAAAAATCTTACCAAACTTAAATTGTTTTTTATTTTGTTTATAATAACCTGTTACTTGAGCATATTTATTATCAAAATAATGTTCTAAAATATGATAATATGAACCACCTGATGGAGTCCAATCAGAAGTAGTAATATCAAAATGTTTAAAGTAAACACCATTATCTGTGTTGGTAACTAATCTAGGAAAAGCTGCATTTGCTAAATTTGTTAATAGTTCTAATAATTGAGAATTAGATATTGTCTTATTATATCTATTATTTTGAGCATTAGGATCACCTGTACCTAATAAAGAACCACCACCGGAAGCATCAGGATTATGAACAGCTATACCATGTGTACATCCATAAGGATTACTTGAACTTGTTGATGAATAACTACTTGAACTTGAACTTGAACCCGCCATATTTTTATTTATATTATCCTATGTTAATAACACTCATACATTTCTATTTCTGTAATAATAAGAAAAGAACCACCATTATTAGCTGTCACATTAATTCTGTAATATCTATATGCATTTGTATTTGTAAATGTAAATTCTTGCCATGTATCCTCTGTAAATGAAGCACCAGTTACTGTATCAAGTATTACTTCTTCTCCTGACCATGCTCCTGTGTTAGATGCTTCAAAAGTCCAATCTTTAGGATCATTTACTCTTGTTGGTAAAGTAGTATATAATCTATATCTATTTATTGTTTTCTCATTTCCAGCACCAAAATCTTGTCCTGTCCATCCAGTAGTTATATATCCACCATCCCATGCATACCATGAACCACCAGCATCACCAACAATTAAAACATTATCAAATGCGCTACCATAATATGTTGGATTTTCTTGACCTATAGCAAAACCCTCTGTACATTGATCAGCACAACTAGAATAGCTTGAACTTGAAGAACTTAAAGATTCTGAACTTGAAGATTTAGAAGAACTCAGGCTTGAACTTGAAAGAGAACTACTACTACTTGAACTTGAGATTGAAAAAGAACTACTACTACTTGAACTTGAGCTTGAAAGAGAACTTGAACTTGAACTTGAACTAACACTTGAAGAACTATCACTTGAAGATGAAGATGAGGATGATCCACATCTATCTGTTGTTCCAAACATAAAATCGATATGATCTTGAATTGTCCATCCAATAAAATTACTAATCGCCTTGTTTACTCTTGTACTACTGCTATCTGTTTCATCGACTTGAGCATATCTTCCAAATAAAGCATCACCTTCTATAATACCACTCTGACTAAGACCATCATTCCAGCTTATAATATATTCTGTATCCCAAGGATAATGACCAACAGCACCACTTGGAACACCAATATCATCTTGAACATAAAACTCAAATACACCACCTGAAGTAGTTACTATAGGTTGAGTAATTTCAGTCAAACCATCAGCTTCATATATAGTTAAAAGATTTAGATTAAGAGTGTAGATATATACTTCTGCATTAGAAATTGGTCTTCCTTCTTCATCTAATAACTTATACCATATGTGATTTAAAAATCCTCTGTCTGCCATTATCCTAAGACCACAATCCTTGCCCCTATGTTATCATCTACCCATACTCTTATTTCGTTTGGATTTAATGACCTAATCAATACAGGCATAATATGTTCATTATTACTACTTCTCACTAACTCAACTACAGGATATGAATTTCCTAAATTATGTGTTATATCATCATAGTAAATATCGCCACTTGTTGACCAACTCAAACTATTAGTATATATACCAGCACCCGAAACATCCACTGGTGCTGCTGATGCTTGAGCCGATAAATTCCACATTTGATATCCTAATTTATTACTAATAACTTTACTCTGTAATAATCCTGTTGTGAATTTCTCAGCAGGAGCAATACCATGTGGACTTCCAGATGGTAAAGTTAAATCAACATGTGTATCCCAATCATACCCTTGTTGATTTGATATGACTTTATCTTTATCTTTATTACTTGGAACACCCTTTATTGAATCAGATATTACAATAGGTCTTACAGGAGTAAAAAGATATAGATTATCTATTTCTTCTTCTATACCATCTACCGTATTCTGCCATACAATTTTAAATTGTTGTGTTTCTTGATATCCACCTTCAGCTTCCCATCTATCACCAACCCAAAATTGAATAAACCCGTACTTATCAGTCTTTAAATCTTCAACCGATGCTTTAGTAACGGAACCAAACGTAGAATCCAAATAAATATCTGCTTCTGTAAGTGTACCCGCAAGGTATACTCTCACTTCCGCATATTCTAAAGGGTTTCCTTGGTTATCTAATAAGTATTGCCAGTAATCTATTCTTGCCATATCATTTATTATTTATACTTTTTAAGCACTTCCCTGAATTGTTACCCATACATCTGTATATCCAGCAGAAATATCTATTGCTACCCTTGTTGAAGTAGAACTCAATCTCTGCACAACAGCAGGTATAATTTCCTCATAACCATCAATCTTAACCATTTTTACTACTGTATCACCAGTAACACCAACATGATTTATATCTTTATAATATAGACTTCCTGATACTATCAAATTACCAGCACTAACCACTTTCTGATGTTCCTGTACACCATCATAAATACTCGTTAAATTAAAAGTCTCACCATCAGCAGCACCAACCTGTATATCGTATATAAATTTATTACTTACTACTTTATTATAGGTATTATCATCACATCCACTTTGATAATCTACTGGATGAAGATCATGTGGAGAAGCAGATGGTACTATTGCATTAGCATGACCAAACCATTTTTCTGCTAAATAATTCGATATAAACTTATTCTCATAATTTACATCAGCACCTATATTTTTATCTCTCCATACAAGAGCATTCGGCCATGGATTATAATTATAGATATATCCCGGTGCAGTACCAGCTTTATACCATTCTAAGATGAATTCTGTTGCATGAGCATATCCACCTTCACCACCTTCACCCTCTAACCAAAATTCAAAATATCCATCGTTATCTGTTTTAATATCTGCTAAACTACAAGTAGTAGAAGTAACAGCTATAGGAGAAGTATAAATTTCAGCTTCAGTTGTTGGTGAACTTTGTAGATATAATCTAATCTCTGCATTTTGAATTGGTTGTCCACCTTCATTCAAAACATAATGCCAAAAGTGAATTCTCTCTGATGTTACCGTAGATGATGATGATTTGGATGATGAAGAAGTAGAACTTGAACTTGAAAGAGAACTTGAAGATTCAGATGATGAACTACTCACTGAACTTGAAGATTCAGATGATGATGAAAATGATGATGAAGAAGAAGAAGTTACATCATTAGCAGCATTCACCACTATCTCTGATATCTTTACACTTACAGTAGAAAATGCTACTGTACTAACAGGTGAATACGCTCTAGCTTTAAAGTATCTTGCTGTTACAGGTGTAGGAAACGCTATTAAAAATGCTGTTCTACCAGCTTCATGAGAAATTATTGGTGGTGCAGTATAATAACCAATTTCAGTCCATGTAGAATTATCATTTGAATAATAAACATTAAAAAATCTACCATTTACTCCCCAAGTATCTAAATTAAAACCAGTGCTATATACACAATGAAAAACAAGAGATTTAACTGCTTGTGGACTTCCAATATCAACACCATAAGAAAATTGTCCGTTCGCAACATTACCCCACCAAAAATCATTAGAAGGATCAGCAACAGTAAATGTATCACCATCAATTAATAAAGTTCCATTTGTATTTAATGTTGATGATAAGGGAGTTGGATCAGGAGTTAAATATAAACCAGCAACAGGTGTAATTTCATTCAATTCACCAAGTAATGTTGCATATCCAGTAGGTCTACTATAAACAAGAGTTTGTGATTGAGCATTTAATTGAACACCATTACCTACCACATATAAACCAGCAGCAGGGTTTAATCTTCCACCAAAAATATCACTATTGGAAAAATGAGAACCACCAAAAGCAGGATTAACACCAGTTTCAGGATCACCTTGCCCCGGACCAGTACCAGCAGCACCTTGCCATACACCATTTTTTGAAAACCACATTTTACTAGCACTTACAGCAATACCAATTACATCACCAACAGTATATGCATCTCCATAATCAGTAAATGTCCCTCTATGGTATATATCACCACTCTGACCACGAATACCCCAACTATTAGTATCAGAACCGGGATATGCTGTACCACTATCAATAGCCGAATTCTCATTCGCAAGACCAAGAATAAAATTAGTATCGGCAGCACTTGCAGCTACTATTTCAAAATAGAACTTATCAGGATAACTTGCAGAAGGATAAGCAATAGTAGTATTCCATATTCCATTATTGCTTTCCTTTACAGCAAGTCTTCCACCACTACCAAAAATTGATATTGATGAATTTGTTCTATTTGGATTCCAACCCCAATTTGCCATCTATTTCTCCATACTTCCTTACTTTATTTATATATTTTATACTCCACCCCAAGGCAAAAATCCACTTGGTGCTGGATATGTTTGTTGACTACTAATTAAACTTACAGTAACAGCATTTGTATTGGTATAAAGAGAAGCACCCGGAAAATATATTCCGCTTATTCCACTAAATCCTTCTCCTGATGGTACTACAGGATCACCATACCATGATCCATTTTTACCCCACCATATCTTACCATTATCAAGATCAAGTGCTACTCCAATTGTATCACCAGCACCATATGCATCTCCATAATCAATACCAACACTATTTTTAGTTATTTTACCATTAAGAGCAAGCATAGAATAACTATCAATAGTTTGACCAAGATATTGTGAACCGAATGAAAAACCAGATGGAGCAATACCAATTCTAATAAAATCTGATGCAGCTACATCAACATCCATTTCAAAATACCATTTACCGGAAGACCTATCCCAATAAGTCATTGTTGATTTCCATGAAGTATCATTTGCTGCTGCTGTTCTATCACTATTACTTAATGTAATACTTGCTGGTGTAGTAGTAGGATTAAATGCAAATGGGATTGATTCACTTGAACTTGAATTTGATTCACTTGAACTTGAAGATTCAGAACTTGAGCTTGAGCTACAAGAATATTCCCATGAAAATTCTCGCATTGGTTCTTGTTGATTATAATCATCTTCACCAACTATTATTGTTCCCCCACTTGGATTAACTTCTATGGTAGTTGTTCCATCATAAGCAGTTAAATCTATAATATCACCTAAATAATTTCCACCAGCAGCCTGACTAAAATCAAAAGGAGTATTTAGTTTATAATACTGAACTACATTACCAGACTCACTCACCATATAAAAAGTAACACCATCATCTAATAAAATTGCATCACTACAACCAAGACTACCACCCGATGCCCATAACCATAGTAAATTACCATCTGCCACAGCAGTAGAAACATCATATGGAGTACTAAGATTATATTTATATCTTCCTACAACCATTATAGTACCACCATTATATAATCTAGCAGTAGTACCAACATCCGATACACTTTTACTTTCTTGGAATGTAACAGTATCAGTTATATCAAAAGGAGTATTTAATGTATATCTTCTAACTGTTCCTGTATCACTATCACAAATAAGTATCATTGTTCCATCATCAGTGAACCATACTCCGTTTGCTACACTTATTCCTGTATCCCAATCACCAACAGCACTCATTGTTGTTATATCATATGGTGTTCCTAACGCATACATATACACACGATCACTATATGAACTACAAATGTATATATAATTTCCATCAGGAGACATATAGATACCACGTCTAGCATTACTAATAGGTGTTCCTATATTACTTGTTCTTATTAGTGTATATTGCCAATCACAATTAGAAGCACCAACACTTAAACTTGAACTTTTACTTGAGCTTGAACTTGAAAGAGAACTTGAGCTTGAGCTTGAAAGAGAACTTGAAGATTCAGAACTTGAAGATTCAGAACTTGAGCTTATCGATGAAGATGAGGAAGAATTCAACTTCTCAATTCTATAATGAAAATATGCCTGTACATCATCTGGTTTATATAGACCACTACTTCTTGAGTAAATAATTAAATCATCATTGTAATTAAATAATCCCACTTCTTTGATGTCAACAGGATCGACATTATCAGGAACAATAAAATCAATAAAGATAGTATTTGTATCATCTTCTATCTTGTAGAATGTTCCGCTTGCAACTGGTGATTCTAAATCATTTTCAATAGAAGGGTTCCAGATTGTACTCGTACCTGTACCTACTTTCCAATAACCAAGAACATCAGCACATATACCAAGACCAAATTCATCACAAGTATATGGTGAGTAAATAACTCTATCTTTTGAAGTTTGAACAATATGAGCATAACCTCTACATACAAAATCCCAATATACTTTCAAAGTATTTTCATCAACATGAGTAATTCTTATTGGAAAAAATTCTTTATCATTAGCAGGACTAGGATCACGCCTATAAAACTGAGGAATAACAAATGAATTTAAGTTATGATTAATAGTCCATACTTGAGCAGGATCACTTTGATAATGATAATAATCCGATCTTCTAATTAAACCTGTACCGCTTTGACTATAATCTGAACCATCACCTGTATCACTATCCCATGTTATTTCCAATCTATCATCATTTGCCATATAATGTTCTTCTGGAAATATACGATATCCATTACTATCCCAATACATTCCTACAGGTCCGGGTTGTGAAGGATATCCAGAACCAGCAGGAGTATTTGTATATAAATTATGATCAATACCCCATTCTGCACTTGGAGCAGCAGAAGTAGAAGTAATGGTATATGTAATACCCGGATTAGTCGTTTCACCAGCTATAGATACAATACCTCTATAGGATTCATTGAATGTTAATTGAACAGTTGAAGAATCTATAATCTGAATACTCTCAGGCACTATCATTCTAGCATTATCAGCATTCAAACCAATAAAAACCCAAGGTTGAACTAATAAATTTTCTGTATTTAATTCATGGGTTACTGTCCATATCTTAGATGCAAATTGTTGAAAATAAGATACTGTATTTACTCCACCAACACCAGAACCACCACCAGAAAGAAATCTTGATCCTGTAAAAAATGTATTAAAAAATCCATTTGCTTGATTAGAATATAATGGTACAGAATCACCAACCCTGTCAACTGTCCCTAATGGAGCAATCAATTCTTCATAATGAGCATATTTCATTGATGGTCTAACATACTCAAAGTTTCTATATAATTCCGTGATTACATTCTCACTAATAATTGTCGAATCACCAAAAATATCACCCAAAGGTTCAGTAGATAAATCAATTTGAACTTTATAATGTGGTGTAAGAACTGGATTCCCTGAAGCAGCAACTGTTCTCGTATAATTTATGTCTTTTACATATAAATCATAGATTGTACCATACCATCTACCATGTCCTGTTTCTCTAATTGCATTGAGAAAATAAAGATTAGAATATGTATCGACATCTGTTAATGGATTTATGGAAATACTTTCAACCAAATCCTCAGTCCATTTTCTCTCACGATCAAATATAGTAGCACTTAGTGTTGTACCCGTTCTTGTTATGACAACATAATATGGTTTGTTTGCTGCATATGCAAATGTAGTATCAGCATAATTTACCCTTACTCCACTTTCATATTCAGAAAGTCTAAAATATCTATTTCCTGTGGATTCTCTACCAAATCTCAATGAAAGAAAATCACCTGTCATATCTGACATTTGAGCTACTTCATTTGCTAATCCCCAAAATACCAAATTACTCGCACCAGAAGTGGACACATCCATTTCAATACCAATAGAATGAGTAAAATCACCACTATAATTACCACCACTAAGATACATTACGGCTGTTGATGTTCTCTGTGGATCATAACCAGTTACTTCTATTGTTTCGCCTGTTATTTGACCAATCGAACAATTCAAATTCTCATATGCTGAAACTAGAAAATTTTCAGCAGTACCTAACTGCCAAGTAAATGTACCACAAGAATCTGGTTGTGTCAATGTATGTATAGGATAATTTACAGGATTGTATTGTGAGTAATACTGATCACCAGCACCACCACTTGGTTGTATTCCATAAAATTCTAAGAAATGATGATCTTCAAATACATCCTTTATATCACCAAATGCTTGATCTAATGTTACAGTACACCATTCACCCCATCTTTCATATACATTAAGTTTGTTTTGAGTATTCTGCATGAATACTTTCCATATAATATAAAGAGCATTATATGTTCCTATTCTCTTTAGAAAATAAGGTAAGTTTTCAACCCATTCCCTTAATGATATTTCATTCAATATAGCTTCTGAAATTTCGATACCGTATATCTGTGCAATATAAGCAATCCATCTCAGATCAATTTCTCTAGCATCCAGCATAGACCAGAAATGTTTGGTCATACTATACATCTCATGATGAACCTGATCCCAATATACTTTCAACCATTCAGTCATGTTAACAGTCTGATTATGTTCAGGTAGACCATTAAGAGTAAAATCTTTCAGTCCTTCAAATTCAATTGCATATTGATTTGGTCCACTAGGCCAAATCTTACCAAAAAATAGAAATGTTTTCTCTTGATTACAGTAATCATGATATGCATTATCTTGTGTAGGTCTTGCTAACCAGAAATGAAAGAATGAATCTTTTCGGAAGTAAAAATCGTTACCTATACCAAAGGCACTCAATTCAGCAGAAGTAGTAGAAGTTTCTAATGTATCAATCTGAAAATTAGATTCCAAACCGGCATATGTCATTTTAAATTTATTACCTGTTATAGAATCAATAATAAATCTGTGACCAACATATCCTCTTGTTGGATGATCTTCATATAAAATAGTATATAGACCACCATCTGCAACAACGGTCTTATTTGGTCCTATCAAATATGATTTATCTGTACCTGTTCTTGTAGCTACTAAAATATCAAAATACTTCTTTAACAAATAGTAATTAGGGTCTGAAAATTTCCCCATATTATTTTTCCTCTTTAATTTCTTCCTGATTCTCTAGTATTCTTATCATCATGTTTATAAGTGTTTCCTTTGCTGTATCCACTTTATCAAATGTTGCCATTCTGTAATCATGTATCGATTTTTGAAGCATTCTTATTTGATCCCTTGAAAAATCATCTGTTTTTGTTACTCTCTGATGAATTATACCATCCATTTCTTTTCTTTCTTGAATCTCATCAGTTAAATTTTTTGTTACACTTGTTACTTTTTGAGAATTAACACTTATCATTGTATCATGTGAAAATACAGCAGTTGTACACCAAACAGCCCATGCTAAAATAAAACCAAAAAGAGAAGAAGATAATAACTTTTTCCAACTAAATTTTCTAACAACTTTATATCCACCATTTCCATCTGTTACAACTTCAGGTTCAGAATATAAAGCATGGATAGAACCTTTATCAGCATCTTCTATTTTATCTTCTTTTCTTCTTCTATATTCATTCATTATGTTTCCTCCACTATTCTTACGGTATCAGATGAAAGATAAGGAAACTGATTTAACCCTAGCTGTATAGGTCTTAACATGTTATATCTATCATTCCAAGGAGCAGCAGTCCATTTCGGATATAAATTAGAATTATCAGGATTAACATTATATTCATAAACCGTCTTATTCACATTGATATCTCTTATATTTAGATTTCTTATACCTTTGATATAAGTAAAATTATCACTTGGTGAAACTTCAGTTGTATCGATTAAATACTCAGTAATATCATTAAAGTCTATCTCACTATTGAATGTCTGGTTATCTGCTCTAAAATAATAAATCAATTTATTCAAAACATCTTGTTGAATATCAGTAAAGTCATAAATTCTCTTTTTTCTAATACCAATTTCAAATGAAAAATAAACCAAATCAGGAACTTCCATTATTTCATATGCACAAAGCATCTTTCTTGGTCTTAAATAAAGAAGCAACTCATCTTCCCACGATGATGAATATTGTGTAGGAACTAAAGTACTTCCCGTTGATCCCCAATCAGTAATAAGTGAACCTGCTGATGTTTGAATTGTAGAGTTTCCATATGATTGTGGTATAACACTGATATGAACAACATTATATTCCTCTGGATTACCAGCACCTGATGGAACTAAATCCTGTTCTCCATAAGCGTTAGCCTTTACAACGTCTGATCTTGCTGAAAGATATGAGTTATATGCATTAGCATTAACGTCCCTAAATTGCGCTCTAAGAGCCGATTGTGCATTGAATCTAATCTCACTAATAGTCTCAGCGGCAGCAGCACCAATACTCGCAGCACTCAATGATATAGTAATTAGGTCATTATTAATATATGATGTTGTAATACCCCTTGTTTGTTCAATCAATTCATCACTTTCAATAACCCATGTTTCATCTACATCAGCACCAATACTTCCATTAGTACCTAAACTATCAAGTGTCGTAATTGATATTACATCAGTATCGATAGGAACATTTCTACCAGAATTAAAGACAATTTTATTTCTTCTATATCTATCATAAATAAACATATATACATCATCAGAATTAGGAGTGATTACATCCAAATAAAAATCTGATAGTCTTGTCCATTCCGTATCATTGATAGTAACCCTTATGCTTGGATAATCATCTGAAAGATCATCATCATATCCATATTCAGTAGGCAAAATTAATTCATTATCAATCAGATCATCCCCTGTATAACCTGTTAGTGTAACTACTTCTCCTTGCCTAATAGGAACATCAATATATGTCCATCCACCATTTGCTGTTACTTGAATAGCAGCAGTAGTAGCAAACAATATCTCATTTCCATCTGTATCTGTTCTACCTGAATTTAATTGTTTCCAAGGCAATACTCTAAGTACATCACCAGCTTGTGTTCCCGAAACACCTATCTGAACAGTACATCTCGCTGATCGTATCCCTTTAGGTTCATAACCTTGTTGTCTTGCCAATCTGTTTGCTGCCTCATAAACATCAGCCGTTTCAAGAAATGTGTTTTTAGCTATTTTATTTATGAAAAATGTGTTTAACTCACTTACATAAGCATTCAATTCCATAAGAATTGAAATATTTGCTCCTTCAAAATCATAATCTTTGAAGACATCACTATTTCTAAGTTCTGTTTTGAATTTCTCTATCAAACTAATAAAATCAATTGATAGATAATCAGGGGTGAAATCTGCCATAATAACTCCTTATCTCGTTAATATAAAATCTACTGCTTCAACTGTATCACTATTCTCTATAGTAAATTTTAATCTACATTTATATATATTCTCATCATATCGTGGTTGAATATCAAAACCCGTTATGTTAATTCTCGTTTCCCAAACTCTAATTGCATCCAATAAACTTTCCGCAATCATTCTTGCTGTAGTAGCATCTATTGGTTCAAAGAGAAGTTGTTTAACATTACCAGCAAATGTAGGTAACATTCTTCTTTCTCCTTGTGTTGTCAGTACTATATTCTCAATACTATTAAATATAGCATCTATATCACCATCTTTTTGAACGTCACCATCTGACTGTCTTACAAACGATCCATCATAATCACTGTAATAATAATCTGCCATATTACTTCCTCTTTGGGTTAATAATTATTGTATCTAACTTTCTACTCTTATTTATCTTTTCTACATTAGGTTTATGAGGCTTTTCATCAAAAATCATAACACATTCTGTTTCCTCTCTGCATTTTTTATTATAGAGTATTCGTGTCTTATTTTTGATATAATACTGTCTATTATATTCTTTTATATTGTCTTTGTTTTTCTCTTTATATCTGAGAACACAATTTTTTTGGATGGAACTGCCTTTGGAGGATTGTCTATATCTCTTATTATAAAGTCTCATGCAGTCCTTACAATAAAGATTTTTACCATCAGGTCTTCTTGACTGCTTTCCAAACTTACTTAATTTCCTATTCCTTCCACAACCTTTACATATCTTTTTCATAACCTTTCTTATGTTTCTTTTTCCTGTTATACTTCTTCTTATCTTTCATTGGACCACCAGTAGGGGGAGTAGGTATTCTAATACCTTTCTTTTGATCCATTACATCAGAATCAATTTTGATCTTGAATTTCTTTTTCTTTTTTCCTTCTTCTATATAGTCTTTGAATTTCATTTTTTTAATCCTGTTGCTCCTTTACCTTTCTTCCAACCCTGCTTCGCTCTAAGTGCAAAGAGAAGTTCTCCCATCTTCTCTTTGTTTCCGGGTTTACCTCTTAATGCTGCTATCTCTTTCTTGAGCTTGGCTATCGTCTTGTCTTCATGTTCACCTGTATGTTCAATTTCTACCTTTTTATTCCATTTCTCATTTATCCACTGTAAGAATCTCATATTCCCTCCTTATGCTATATCTTTTGCTTTTATTCTCATCTTACCACCTTTAGCTAAAGAAACAAAATCAGATACTCTGTTAGGATTAAACCCACAAGCATTAGGACATTTTCTACAATCACCCTTTCCATCCATTGCACAGCATAATTTAGTAAGTATTTTATTCCAATTTTCTTTAGGATTAGCTTCTTTCATACCTTCTATTGCTTGCTTCCATCCTACAGAACCCGGACTCATATCTACATACACATCTTTATTCTTCATACGGCTACCTCTTGAACTAAAATGTAATAGAGTAATAACATCAACATCAGGGTCTTTAGAATATTCAATTGCCTGTTTTGGATTTAAAGCAACAACTCTAATATTAACATTACCCGGATATTTTCTTTTCAATCTTTTAGCATTTATTAATTTAAATCCTCTTTGTTCATCTACTGACATGTTTATATGAAAAACTGGTTTACCTTTTAATGGACCTTCTTCAAATACTCTGCCCCCATATTTAGTAACAAACTTTTCTTGTTTAGTAATAGCTTTAAGTTGTAAACCAACTTTTGCAGCATCCTTTATTATTTTTTCTATTTGTTGATCTGTTGCTTGATCTTCAATATAATCACCAGAAGAAAAAAACCTCAATCCACCCATTCTATTGAGAGTTTCTACATTTTTTTTACCAACACCTGTTAAGACAAAATTACCGTCTTTGTCTCTCATGGGTTGTCCTTTATCCTTCTTTATCCATTTTTTAAATGTACCTTGATATACTTGACCTTCTTTTTCTTCTTTACCAAATAGAAAATTCGGATTTTTTTCTTGTGCTTCCCTTCCTTGTTCAACATAACAATACGCACAAGTAGGATTATTAGCATCTGTAATCTTCAAACTATCTTTTCTTTTTCTCAATCTTGATATAGTAGATTCACTTGCACCCATATCAATTGCATCTTGTAAATCTTTTGCAGCCTTTCCATATTCTTCTCTCATCTCCTTGAGTTTCATTCTCTTAGGACAAACTGTTGATAAGTCAATTGATTTCCATGTTTTATCATTATTTTCATATGCAGACCATTGCTTAATACATCCATTTATTTCTGTTGTACTATTATATTGCTTGGCTTTAATAAGAAGTAGCATTTCAAGATATCCATCTTCATTTTTAAAATGACCATCAACATATTTTTTTCTTACAATAGCCATTAATTTTTGAGTTAATGTATCTTTACTTTTAAGAAGACTATCTTCAAGACTTTCAAGGCTTTTAAATTTTCTAAAAGTTTCATTTCTTACTCTTAATGCTTCTTTTTTCTTTTCTTCTTCCTGCTTCATCATTGCTATAACATCTTTAGCAAATTTCTGTTTTTCTTTATACCCCTTTAAACTATCAGCATATATTTCTTTTGGTTTTTTTCTACCTGCACCAGCATCTCTACCCCAACCTTCCTCACCTATTTTTGCTTCCATACCATGTAAAATATATTTAATAACAAAAGATTTTTTACCTAATTCATCTAAGTCATGAAAAACTTTTCTTGATTTTTTTGTAATATCTTTATAAGCCGCTTCTACTTCTTTATCCCAATCAGATTTCGGACTCATTTTCTTGGAATCTTTGAAAGCAGTATTTTTCTCTTTTTCTTCTTTACCCATCCAAGATTGAAATTTTCTTGGTTCTTTTATTTTAGACATTTCCTCTGAATCAGATTCTATATCTTCATTGATCAAATCTCTCAATAAAGAAAAATGATTTATTTCATCTTCACTCAAACCATTAGTTACATCATAATACTCACCTTCTACTAATGGATTTTCAAAAAACAACCAAGTATTCTCACCTAAAATAGTATCATCCAATGCTTTTGCTTGATTAAACAACAATGCTTCATCAATTTCATTTTTAGATATAAAACTCTTTAATCTCATTTTGTGAATCTCCTAATGTAATTTTCTATTTCTTCCTTATCCTCTATATCATTATCTAAAATCCATGCTGTTGTCTGAGTAATAACCTTACCCACTTCAGGTCCGGGGTTTAGTCCAGTAAGTCTCATAACATCTTTACCATCAACCATCTTCACTTGTTTGTTGACTTGTTTGGCACCAAATTTCTCCTTTACCTTGATTGCTTTATCAACGATTTTTTCAAATTCACCAGCATGTTTGAACATAAATCCTCTTGCATACTCATCAGCTTTTCCAACAGCTACCAGTACATCCCAATTCTCATCAGAAACGATCTTAGCAATCTTTGATGGTTTCATATCCAGAATCTTGTGGAACTTCATATGGTTTCCAACAGCAAAGACAAGTGCTTCTTTCTCTTTGTTGCTCATGCGTAATCTATCCGCTATAGCATTAACCAATTCAACTGACTTCCTTGCATGTCCAAGATATCTAGGTAAACCTTTCTCATGAGATAGGGTTACTCCTTTCCCGACATCATGTAGAAGTATAGCCAGATTTTTAATCGGATCAGCAGTATCACTCTTTTTAAGTGCTGCCATAACGTGACTATATACCGTACCACCTTGCCCCCTAGTCTCTGGATGATGCTGTAAATTCTCTCTATACCACTTAAGATTTACTATCTCAGGTAATATATGCTTGAGAAGTTTTAGCTTATCTAACATCTCAATGTACTTCGCAAATTTATCACCACTCTGACCAGCGGATTTTATTAACTCATCCTTGATCCTCTCTGGTGGTAATCCTGTTATATTATGAGCTAACTTCTGAGCCGCTTTTTCCGTACCCTTATCAACTTCAAAATCAAGTTTAGCAGCAAACCTAGCCAACCTCATCATTCTTAGATAATCCTCACCAAACCTCTTATAAGGATCACCTACAGTCTTGAGAACTCTATTCTTTATATCTCGTTTCCCATCGAAATAATCTACTATCTCACCTTTTGCGTTTATACCCATTGCGTTAATTGTAAAATCCCTTCTCTCAACATCGTCTTTAAATCTACCTGTTATTTGAACTGATTCTGGTCTTCTCCCATCAAGATATGTTCCATCTGTTCTAAATTGAGCTACTTCAAAATCGAACCCACCTTGCTTCACTACTACTATACCAAAATCCTTGGACTTACCAATGTTATATGTCTTATACATCTTACCAAGTTCTTCCATACTTAAATTAGTTGCAATGTCTATGTCGTGGGGTTTTAAATTTCCAAGAATAATATCTCTTACACTTCCACCAACTATAAATGCTTTATGTCCAGTTTTTTCAATCTTTTTTAATACATTAACAGCAGCAGATAATTCTTTATTCCTTCTGATATATGACTGCCAATCTTTCAACTGTTCTTTTGCTTCTGTTAAATAACGTGTAAATCTCATTAAAAATACCTCTTTGGGTTTACGTTAACTGAAAGATCAATTGTATCTGATATTGTCTGTTCTATCTCTGATTGTAAATTATCTACCTTTGTCTGATATGCTTCTACATTAGCTTTTAAATCAGTAGATAAATCAGCACAGAATGCATCAACACTAAAACTACCATCAGGTTCAAGTCTTAATTGATCAATAACATCATTCAATCTCGTTTCTATACCAAGTATTTGATCTTCATAATCTGGTGTCTTTAAAGCAACACACTCAATTCTCCAATTTACTGCTGTTACTAAATCTTTTATATCTGTAGTTAATCCTCTCACTTTTTGAAAATATGTAAAAAGACCACCTTCAGGTAACGTCATAATATCAACTATAAGTTTGGTTCCTTCTTCCATAATACTTGATATATCTTTTAGATATCTCTTTACAGCAGCAGTAGCTTCATATAAACAATCAGCCGTAAACTGATTTATTGGTTCTAAATCTGTTTTACTCGCACATATAGCTTCAGCCGTAAACTGATTTAATGCCGTATTTAACGCACTTGGTAATGTAGGAGTAGTAATCGCATCAACAGCAGCATCAAATTGATCTATCGTAGGCTGAATAAAATCAGCAGCATTCTCTAAAGCTGCCATAGTTTTATTCAATCCATTTATTGTACTCTGATAAGGGTCTAATACTTGATTTCCATTATTACAACTCATTTATTTCTCCTTTACGATGGTGGATTAGTCTCTCTTTCAGCATCACCATCTGAATCAGAACCTTGAGCATGTGTATGTCCCTTTAGACTAATTCCATCTGCTACAAAATCACCACCTGTTGCAGTACCTGTACCATTCACGGCAAGATTTCCATTTATTGTAGTATTACAATTTATTGTGAAAGATGCTGCCGTCAAAGTAGCAGGACCAGAAACAGTTATATTGAGATTTCCACCAATCGTTTCTGACTTATTTCCACCAATCGTTTCTGATTTGTTGTTATCAATTGTAGAAGTTTTATTATTTCCTATATCTTCTGTTTTGTCATTCTCAATAGTCTCTGTCTTATCATTTCCTATAGTTTGAGTGAAATCATTTCCTACATCTTCTCTCTTATCATTCCCAACTTCTACATCCTCATTCACACCAACTTTCTTAGTGGAATTCTCATCTACTGTAAGATTTCTCTGTTGTTTGATATAAATATTTTTTCCATTAGCTACTATTTCATATTTCTCAGCATTATTCTTTACTACCATATTACCATCATTGTCAATCTCAATATAACTATTTGATGGATGATAAAGATGAAGTCTGTTTGATCCGGGTGTTGAATCTAACTCCATTGTAATACCACCGTGAGTAACAATAACATAATTATGAGGATATTGAGCAGCATAAGGAGAAGTTGGCTCAGACCATAAACCACCAAATGCTGTCTGAACTCCAACACTTCTATTTTGATTTTTAGTGATTACCAAAGTCTCATCTGATATACCTCTTGCTAATCTATGAACATCTGGTTCTCCTAATCTTCCCTGTACTGGATACTCACCATCAGGATCACGAAAACCATCATTTTTATTCGTTGCTTGTTTGTTATTTGAATACTGTTCTTTTGCTTCTGGAATTCCCGGCATAGAAGCAAAATATCTTGGTTGATTAGCATTGCTATTCTCAAAAAATAACATTACTTGTGATCCCTGAAGTGGAACAGACCACGCACCAAAACCACTTACAGAACCTTCATGAATAGGCATACACGGTTCAGCCCATGGCAATTCATCTGTAGGAATTCCCTCAGTCTCAGATTTTATCTTCTTTGGTGTATGTAACCCATGAATTCTCACTCTCACTCTACCAGCTTTCAATGGGTCTTTATTATCTTCCACAACACCACGATAAAAACCATTTAAACTCTCTGTTTCAAACTTTAGATTTCTTAAACTATTCTTAAGCATATTATTTCCTTACAAACTGTGTATTTGATTTCTTATCAGCAAACACATTAATTTTTTTAGCCTTATATAATATCTCACTTTCAATTTGATTATATGCATTCTTTATAAGTACAAGTCTCTGTTTATATGGGAATGTTCCACCGGGAGCAAAGTAATGTGTTACAGATTTAATAAGATATCTTCCTTTTAAAAGATCATTTGTTGTAGTACTACCAATAGCTCTTATTGCATTAGGCCAATCAATTTCTATCTGTTGTCCAGCATATCTCTTTTCATGCCCCTGTACAACTATATTCATAATAAATTGCATATTATAATCTTTTGCCCAATCATTATATGCTATATTTCCTAACACATTATCTGTATTATCACCCAATATAAGATTCCCCGAACTAACATCATCTATTTGATTATAAAGAGTTTTTCTACCCAAACATGTAGTCTCATCAGCACCATTAGAATATAAATACTCATGATCTAATAATTTCTTAGTAGAAAAATCATACCCCCTCCATTTACCACCCCTTAAACATCCCCATGAACTTCTGTCAATACCACTTATCCACCATTCAAGGATTTTATTCTCACCCGAAACTTCATTTCCAGCAAAAGTATATTTTAAAGGGTCTAATGATTTATCCTGATCATCAAGAAGATAATTCATTGTAGTAAGATAATGTGTAAGATTTTCTTTAGTACTATTAAAACATATATATCCACTCGTACCTGTTATCTTCCCTTTTGCTCTACGCATTAACCATCTCAACGCCATCTGTGGAGTCCAATATGGCATTACAAAATCAGTCTTATTACTACTTGCTTCTATCTGAAATGGAGCACCAACACTTTTAAAACTAACCATGTTGTTAAGAATATCTTCCATTATATTTGAGTAGTATTCATTAGACCAACTTCTACTAAATCTTCTCATTGCAAAGCCAGTATAAAATGGATCAACAAACTGTATAGTAATTAAATTCTCAGCACCTTCATTTATACCTGTACCTATCTGTTGAATTTTACCTACTTTCCATATATCAAAGACCAATTTTCTTGGTTCATTATCACCAACAGCATATATAATTGATATCTTCTCATTACCAGTAAAGGGACCATACTCCATGATATTATATCTATCATTAAAAGTCATTTTACCTACCATACAGAACTTGTTTATATCTTCAATAAAATAGAACTCTAATATATCAGAGTTATTCATTATCAATTGATTATTCTCTGTAATAATAAGAATATCATATATCTGTTTATTAAGTTCGACTACTCGCTTAGTTGAATAGTCATTTTCTATTTTTCCCATATTAATCTTCCGCTATTTTCTCAAGGTCTGATATTAATTGATATACATAATCATCTCTAAGTACGTTTAATTGCCCACCATCTATTAATTCTTCAAAAGGATTTGTCACATTATTCAATAATGCTATCACCCACCATAAATAAGGAGTTTTATATAAATTATAAGATACATTATCCCAATACTCCCCATTTGATATTTCATATGATTCAAAAAAGGATATATCCCTCAGTGAATTCTCATCGATAACATAGCTTCTGAAAATATTTAGAAATTTAGTCTCTCTATCTTCATCCAAAAGAGTATTAAATAATCTTATAAAACTAAACTTATTCTTCTCATTACCAGTAAGTTCACCAAAACTTTTTTCAGTAAATTCAGTCACCGCCATTTTTTATCTCTCCAAATACTTCTCTATTAAGGATTCTTTTACTTCTCCACCATCAAACCATATATACTCTCTTTTAGGTGATTTCCATCTAAATCTAATAATACCACCTATAACAAACATAGCATATATTTTTGTATCACCTTTAAAATATACATATGCATCATTAAATTTAGTTTCTATAACTATTTCCCTAACAGTTTTTTTTATTTGTTTTTCTGTTTGAGCACTTTTTGTTACCCTAGATTGTGATGTAAGATTCAAAGTTTGACCAACTTTAATATACTTCTCTATTGTTGATTTATCTATAATTCTCCCATTTCTATCTTTCATTTATCTCTCCAATGTAAATGTTTTACCACAATGTGGGCAAGTAATACCCTTATTATATCCCTGTCTACCCCTTCCACCATGAGGATGAGCCGTATTATAGGTCATTACACCATCTTCCGATTCATCTGTCTTTTTATCTAAATACTTCTCTATTTTTTCTATTTTCATAATACCTCCATAATCACATAGATATCATACTAATAGTATTTATATTTTTTAGATAGGAAAAAAGAAAAGGGTAGATGATTTCTCACCTACCCCTAAGAGAAAGGAAATAACAAAACGAAAAACAATTACATAAAGGAGAATTAATCCTTGGTTGAAAAAATGTCCGGTTGTTCACCAGACTTGAAAATATCCGGTTCATTACCAGTATCCCAATTTTCCTGAGATACAATGTCCCGTACATCTTCAGGGTCAATCACAAAATCATCTGGTCCAAAAATATCATCAAATGCCATAATACACCCCCTATTCCAAAGGTTAATAAAATAATCAATTTCCATCTTACATAGACAACTATATCACACCAAAAAGGATTTGTCAACCCCTAAATAATGGTTGAATAAAATCTTGCCATACTTTTTTATATTTTTTCTGATAATCATTGGCATCACCAGCACTTATATCATCCTTGGTGCTATGTGCGATAAACCATGCTTTATGTACAGGAACACCAACATACCCATATTTAAATGCTTTCAGTAGGAATGCCCAATCCAATAATCTTTTGTATTTATCGTCAGTTACAAGACCAACATGTTCTACCACATTGGATTTCCACATTGAATTTGAGCTTATATAGTTACTCTTAATCAATCTGTTGATATCATAAGGTATTGCTGGAAAATCAGCATTTATATGTCCTTTAAACTGAAATGTAGCGTAAGCAAACCCAACATTCAGCCCTGTATCTTTCAATCTTTCATGTAAACGATCCAATAAACCCCTTCCTGCTTCGATATCACGGTCTATCATCATATAGTAAGGTGGTAGCTTACCTTTGTTATCTTTATACCACTGAATGCCCTGTGAGGCGTTTTTAGGTATATTCTGATTCCCTTCTGATGCTATCCATGTGAAAGGCACCTTATTTCGCTTTAACGTCTTTTTCGTAATTCCACTTACCTTATGATTCGATAAAAGTGGAGTTACTATTAAAATCTCTGGATTCTTTGTTTCTTGTATAATTTTTACCATAACACACTCCTTTATCACATTGTTTTATAAATGTCAACCCCCAAATCCACCACTTGGAATTCCACCACTTGTAGATGTACTTAGTAAACTTTTCGATGAACTGGAACTTGACCTAAATCCTATATCAAAATATAATTCACTATCATCTATTTCCGGTAAAGAAACAGAAAGAGAAGAACTCGACTGTGATTCTGATGAACTACTCACTGATGAGGATGAAGACGATAAAGATTGTGATTCAGAAGAAGAAGAACTCTCACTACTGCTAGAAGAAGAAAATGATATAGATTCACTTGAACTACTGCTCGACTCAGAAGAAGAAGATGATTCACTAAAACTACTGCTGCTTGAGCTTGAAGAAAATGAACTTGATGATGATGAGGAAGAAGATGATATAGATTGAGATTCACTACTACTGCTTGATGATGAACTTGAGCTTGAAGAAAATACAGATTGAGAACTTGAAGAAGAAGATGATGATATAGATTCACTACTACTGCTTGATGATGAACTTGAGCTTGAAGAAAATACAGATTGAGAACTTGAGCTTAATGAACTTGAACTTGAAATAGAAATAGAAATAGAGCTTGAGCTTGATGAAGAAATAGAGCTTGAGCTTGATGATGAAGCTCCACAAATAACACCACCAGCACTTGTAATTGTCCAATTATCAAAATCTACAGTTATTGTTGAAGCATCATATGTGTTATTCCACAAAGCTATTTCAATATCACCAGAACCTATTGCTTGATTGCTATGCATAGCAACCCATATTCCTGAACTTGTATATCTATAACTTGTCCAATTATTACCAACTCTTTTGATTCTATGTTTTCTACTATCACCAGCAGAAATATCTTCTATATAAGTAATGGTTTGAGAATCACCAATATATCTTATAGATTCCCATGAATTATCTTGTGGTGTATATCCTAATTTTAATCTATGAGATAAATCAATTTTGGCTTGAAGTAATATCTGCGATCTACCAGTTGTACCCGGATCATTACTAAATTCCCAATCAACACGAATATCAAAATCACCCGTTACATAAAATGTAGATATTGTAGCTAGATTTATAGTTTGAGAATTTGTAATTTCTGCTCTTAGTTTATTATTATAGATTCTAATTGATGTACCAGCAGGTTGATCAACAGTTGTCCATAAATGAGGATTTGGTATATCACCATTGTCACCTGTAAAATCATCTGAATATGGACTTACATAACAAGAAGTAGAACTTGAACTTGAAAGAGAACTTGAAAGAGAACTTGAAGAACTTGAGCTTGAGCTTGACAGGCTTGAACTGCTTGAGCTTGACAGAGAACTTGAAGATTCAGAACTTGAGCTTGACAGACTTGAACTGCTTGAGCTTGAACTTCCTGTTTGTATAATTTGAATTTTATCTACATATCCAGAAGCAATACCACCAGAAAATTCTCTATTATTCATTGCATAGAGATATCTTTTTGTATCTGTTACACATGAAATTGATAGCGTATCTACTAATGTATTTCTATTTGAATCTGAATAAATATATAAATATGCGGTTGATCCACTTCTCTGTAAAGTACAGTAGAAATTTACTGTTGTTCCTGTAACCTGATAAAAATCTTCATTATATGTATCTCCAAGATAAATTTGTGTTACAGTACCATTACTATAAGCAGTAGTTAGTATACCATCATTAGCTGTAATAAAATCCGCTTGAGTACCAATAGTATTAGAAACACATACAAAAACCAACTGACCATTAGTGGTAAGAGTACTTTGAAATTCAAAATCAATTTCAAAATCACCAAAATAACCAATACCATAATCATCATATACATAAGTTGCAGAAGTTCTTGACATCGTATCAACTGTAACTTTAGTACATTCAACAGTAATATCATTATTTGGATCAACTACAGTAAATACTTCTAAATTCTCATATGGTTCATATGAGCAAGAAATAGAACTTGATGAACTTGAAAAAGAACTTGAAGATTCTGAGCTTGAGCTTGACAGAGAACTTGAAGATTCTGAGCTTGAGCTTAAAGAACTTGATGAAACCGATTCTCCTTCACCAGCAAAATCAGCTTCAGCTAAATTACTTTCATCCCAAATTTCTAACTCATAAATCTTACCATCAAATATTTGTCTAATTTCACCCGTTGTAATAACACTACTATTTTCATTAAAACCAACACTAAATAAATCTGTACCATCACCTGCATTAACAGTACCGGCAGCACTTGTTATAAAAGAACCGGAATCACTTAAAATAGAAATTCTACTATGAGAAGCAACTAATTGATATTTCAAACCGGAACTCAAACCAGAAGTAGGAACAGTAATAGATGTTAATGAATCACTATTTCTAGCCCATATACCAATATCACCATCATACCATCCAATACATACTCCATTAGTTGAACCACCTGATTTAGCAAGTATAGCGGCAGAAGGAGAAAATGAATCAGCACTAAAGGTACATTTAAACCCCATATTGGTGTCAGTAGTTTCACGATCATTAATAACATAAAGACCATCACCAGAACCATGACCACCAAATTCAATATAATCAGCACCAGTAGTAGTAACAGAACCAGTTAATCTCTCTTTGTGAATTCCATAATAATCAGAACCAAACTTAAAAACAGTTTCAGCCCAATATGGATCATCAAGATCACTAGGCCATGCCATTGTACCATCTTCATAAAGTTCAAAATCACCAACCCAACCATTAAAAGGTCTACCTACACCAGCACTCCAAGGAGAAGGTTCAGAAGCATATCCAAATTCATCAGCACCTGTACCATCACCAGCAACAACTGTACCTGTAAAAGTATAACCATTAGAAGGATTATCTAATTCTCTTATTGTTATTTTAGTTTTGGATACAAATGCCTCATACCATACATCAGCAGATAAATTATATGTAGGCATGTAAAACCAAGAAAGAGAACCAAGATTTCTACCAGCTAAAACAATAGAGGATTGTAAATAATAAGGGGGATTTTGAATAATTGGAGAAACTACACCAAATTCAATACCATAAGTACTACCACCAGATTTCCAAATACAATATCCATCACCTTCCCAATAAAGATATGGATCACCAGCAAGTTTGAAAGTAATTCTAAACTCAATATCACCTTCATCTGAACTTCCTGCTCCATAATTAAGATAATTATTTGTACCTCTGGCACCGAAATAAGCCGATCTTGGAAGTAGATATGTATTATTACCATATGTAGTATGATTAGCAGAACCATCTCTATCAGGGTCAGTACCTAAATATCTTGTTAATATAGTAGATGCTTGAGAACTTGAGGATTGAGAATAAGAACTTGAAGATAATGATGGAAACTCATCATCTAAATAATTATCGTTTTTCCATAATTCTAATTCATAAATTTTACCATAGTAATATGCATATGTAGACCTATCATCAAGAGCAGTACCAGCTTGATTATAATCATATCCAATACTAAAATCATTACCACCATCACCATTTGATATACTACCAGTTGCCCATGTAATAACAGTCGATTGATCTTCAGAAAGAATTGCTACCTTTCTATGAGAAGCATATAACCAGTAAGGAACACCAGCAGATAAAACATTAGATGGTATACTGATATCATAAAAAGTAGAATTATTTGCTGTATATATACCAAGAGTACTTGTAGTTCTTTGAAAACCAAAAGCAAGACCATTACCAGTACCACCATCTTTCACAAAAATCTGAGAACCATAAGGATCATCAAATTCAAATTTAATTTTGATACCTAAATTGGTTTCATCAAAATCTCTACTAGCTGCTTGAAGACCTTGACTGCCATTAAAATAAATATAATCAGAACCAAGTGTAGGAGAATTAACAACGGTAAGTCGATTATTATAATTTCCTTGCCTATTAGAACCAAATTTAAATACTTGAGTAGGATATTGATTTACATATACAAGAGTATTTTTAGGCCAACTAATATCAGAAGAATTAAATATCTCCAATTCTTTGACATAAACATTATCAAGATAATCACCAGTAACAGCATCACCACGATATACTCTACCATCTTTACTATATCCAAGAGATTCATCAGCAGTACCATTTGCAGCTATAACAAGATTACCTGATACAGCATAAGCCATTTCAGTACCTAACTGTCTTAAGGCAAATCTACCACTAGAACCTTGTTCCCAAAATAATTCTAACCATACACCAGATGGAGCAATAGAAGGATCAAAAGGAAGTGATAAATAATCTAAACTTGAACTTGATCTAGCAGCAACAATTAAACTATGTTGCCAGTAACTATTACTTTCAAAATTTTGTCTAACTTCGATACCATTACCATTACCACCTGATTTCCAAATAGTACCATCATTAGAAGCATTAAAATTATGATATGGATTAAAGAGATGTTTATAAACAATTCTATAAGTATATGGTTGGGATTCATTGATATCATCTGGACCCCAATATAAACCATGACTTCCATCAGGAATAAATATAGAACCAGCACATATGATAGGAGAACCAACAGTAGTACCACTATCGACACCTTCTCTATCAGTACCAAAATAATGAGTATAAATTGTAGATGTGGTTGATGAACTTGAAGAACTTGGCATACTGGTTACAATACTCCTATCTTATCATTGATATTTATATATTATAACCAGATTATATTTGAAATGTTTTGTTATTTTATCACTCAGCAAATTCTATATCACTTATACTAAAACGAACACTATTTAATTCAAGTATCATAATTCCATCAATATCATTTCCTAAAAAAGTAATATCAATTTCTTGTTTATCTTCTGTAATAATAGTTTCCTCAATTAATGGATTACTACTTGAATCATTTAAATAAACAATACCGGAAGGGGGAATATTACCATCAGTAAATGATACTCTTAATTTGGATGGTCTAAATCCAGATACCCAAGGAGTAGGTTCTACTATATCTTTTAACTCTATAACTTCAAATGGTCCACCAGCAAAAAGACCACTATTCCATGTATTATCTTCAGAATTCCATGTACCAAGATAAATACCGAAAGCACTATTATATGGCATCCAGTATGTATCATCAAAGTAAGAAACCCAATTAAGACCTTGAACTGAAGTTGAACTTGATGAACTGCTCACTGATGATGAACTACTTATCGATGAACTACTCATTGAACTTGAACTTACAGATGAACTACTCACCGATGAAGAAGAAGAAGAACTTGATCTTATTGTTATATAAAATTTTAAATTATTATGTTTATATACTGTTCCCATATTATTCCTATGATGGTAATGGACCGCTACTTTCTGAACTTGAACTTCTACTACTTGAGCTTTCAGATGAAGATGAAATACTCATCGATGAGCTTGAAGATTGAGAACTTGAGGATACACTAAAACTCACCGATGAAGATGAGGAAGAACTTGATCTAAATTGTATGTCATACCATAAATCAGCCATTTAACATTCATCCGATACGTTTAGTTTAGTACAGTGATTTGTGATATCACCATCACTTCTATGTATTTCCCAATAAACATCATACAAAGCAGCACTTGATGTTACCGTTTGAGTAATAGTTGTCCATACTTCATTCCTATAATTTCTTGCTGGTGTTCTTGGAACTACTACATTATCCTTTCTCGCACCCTTAACAGTAACATATGCACCTGATGGATAGAAAGGACTGCCTGTTGTTTTCTTCCATATATTTATCTGAATTGTAGCCCTATCGTTCTTGCACAATTCCATATAAGTTCTATCAGCCATTTATTATTTCCTCTTTTTCTTTTTCTTACTCTTGTTTCTGTTAAGTAGTACTTTTCTAAATTTATTCATCAATGCAGACTTCACCTTCTTACTAAAATCTTTTGAGAATGTAGAGATAACAACCTTCTCAACATTATCAAGTGGTATTTCTTCTAAATTCTTAATATAATATACTGGCTTAATCATATATCTTCTCACAGCAGGTTTTAAATAAGGATATTTAGCCAGTACCTTTAACCATGTAAATTTCTTCTTTCCGGGTTTATCTAATTCTTTCATCCATGCCTTGAGAAATCTTTTTCTCATAGCTCTTGGAATGTAAGTAAAATTTATTCCCTGAATAAGCCTCCATTGATGTCCTGAATCATGTATACCAGTAATAGCAGACATAAATATAATTACTGGTTTAGGATCGTTATGCCAAGCATGATACTTGAATCGATAGAAATATCCAGAACGTAATGTTACACCTTTAAATCGTTTTGTATAAACATGTTTTAAACCCATATCTTCTCCTTATACAAAATTCCAGATATTACCTTCTGACCCAATAAATTCCATCATTTCATCTTCATCTTCGATATCCAATTCTTTCTTTACACCAGCAAAATGACCTTCTGCATTAGTACCAGCAAGAGCAATATAGTCTTCTCCGAAATCTACATCAACTCTATCTCCGGGTCTAAAGTCACCCCACCACTTCATAAATTGAATAGGTCTAATACCGTTTACCTTAACCCCTTTAATGCCAACTCTGGTTTCCGTAAACAGTTCCAATTTTTCCAACAGTTCTTTCATTTCATATCTCCTTTATAGACTATTTCATCATAGCTTTCAATTCTGCCTTTATCTCTTTTGCCTTTGGTCCTTTCCATGATCTTGCGTTTGATAAGAAATAAAGCACAACACTTCTCGCATCATCAAACATATATTTATCGTTGATTGAGTTTAGCTGTGCCATAGCACTCAAATATGGTTCTGCTGCATAATTTACCTTTTTCCAATCTCGTCTGATCTCCATTGCTATCGTACTCAATGGTCTGGTTTGTTTTCCTTCACCTAAATATTTCTCAATTAAATAGCTCATCTATTCCCCCTAAATAAATCTTTTTCTGTTATCACAACGAACTTCATTCCTAACTTCTTACAATACTCTTTTGCTGCACTAAATTTAGCACGATTTATAAGAAAGGTTTGTTCTCTTATCGCCATCGTCTTATCACTCTTACCACCACGTTTCTTAGGTAGTCTACAATCTTTGGTTGGTTTCACTTCAGCAATGAAACGATTACCCCCCTTAAAACAAACATAAAAATCTGGATAATATATTCTCTTTTTATTATTCACAGGATCGAAATATGGTATCCTATGATTTTCGCTTGACCACTCTGTTACCTTCTTATTGTAATCAAGCCATTCACACATTCTATATTCCCATGACGATCTACATATTATAGGGTACGTTCCACAATACTTCTCAGTATGTCTTGGAACATACTGTCTTTCATTCTTATTTCTTTTATATTTCTTCATTACCTCAAGAATGCTTTTGGTGTTTGTTTTCTAATATAGTTAATCCAAGTCTGACTCACATTACCATAGGCTGTTCCAGTGGATATATAATTACCATCTCTCTTAGCAACGTAATCAGTAGTAGATGATTGAGAAGGACCATAAAGATAATCACCCTCAATCCAAAGAGCTTTACCACTACCAGAAGTAGCACCATCAATAAAAGCCTTGATAATTTTTTGGTCTTTGGGTTTCATCTTATAACCCATTACTTCATCTACCTTTTCTTTTTCTTCTTTTGTTTCCTCTTTCGGATTCAAATACTTGTCAATTAAACTCATCATTCCTCCTATAAAAATTTCCTAATTCTCTTACCTCTTGCAGTTTTACCCGAAGATGCTTTTCTCTTTTTCATTCTCGACCACTGTTTATATTTAGTAGTACGTCTGAATTTCTTAGCCTTCAATTTAATTGCAGCACGATTTCTTCTATAATCCATTCTTCTCTTTCTTTTATCAGATGGTTTAATCTTTACTTTTTTAGCAGCAACCACTTCATCCAACTCATCATCTTCAAAAAGTTCCTCATCTAACTTATGGTCTGCAATCATATCAATCAAGTCAGTACACTCTACTATTTGATCTTCAGTAAGACTCTCACTATCAAGATTCATAATGAATTCAATCATCATATCCATCAAATGAACATCTTCTTCTGGAAGATACTCATCTTTAGCCTCATCTTCTTTAAGGTATTCTTCTAGTTTTCTCTGAATATCACTCATTAGTCAGTCTCCTTCTTTGCATTCCATCCTTTATCTACATCATCAAAAAATTTTGCCTGTTTATTTTTTGGTAAATCTTTAAAACTCTTAATTTTCCATTTCTTTAGCATCTTTTTGAAAAACGCATCGTACTCAGGACCACCAACTTTTCTTCCTTCAGTAATCCTTGGATCAACTTCTGATTCTAATCTTTCTAAAGTCTCATCGATTTTATTTATTAAGGTTTGCATCTCTATCACTCCTATCGCTTCTTTTTCTTACATGGTATCTCACTTTCTTTCTTCCAGTAGGTGTTCTTCCCTGTCTTGATAAGCGTTCTCTCTTATTTGCTCTTTTCCTACCTTCTGAACTACGTTTAAATTTTGCCTTTCTTCTCTTTACATGGGTACGATTTTTTCTGTACCATTTTTTTGAATATTGATTTTTAACTGCATTTGTTCTTTTAGCAAGTTTTGGTTTTCTTAATTCGTCAACTTCTTCTACTTCTGGTTCAAGGTCTTCAATCATATTAATAACCTTTTCCAATTGAGTATCATCAAGTCTATCAGGATCAAGATTAACAATGAAATTAGCCATCCTATCAAACATTTCTTCATCAAAAGAGAAATCCAATTCAACATCTGTTTCTCCTTTTGGTGGTAAAATATTAGCCTCTTGTTCTAAAATATCATCTATCTTATCGAATAAATCCATTATTCACCTGATAATGCTTCTTTTAATTTTTTCTTGGCTACTTTCAATTCATATTCATCATCTTCTTTATCATCTTCAGGTGGTGGTGTTTCTGAATCATCTTCGGGTGATGGTTCTTCTTCTCCTTCTGGTCCTTGTGGTCCACCAGCACCATCCAAGACATCCCTTACTCTCGACTCTTGTTTCTCAAAAGCAGGTAGAATCTTCTCTTTCCTATCAACTGCATTAACAATAGCCCTTAAAGCAACAATAAACTCTGAATACTCCTTTGACATATCTGCTAAAAGCTGATGTGCTTTCTTGACAAATACAGGATTATCCTCAACTGACATGATTCCATCTTCCAATTCATCTATGAAATCCTCAATTGTATCATCCAACACATGTAACTTTCTAAGCATCTTTCCTTCTCTTTTTTTAGTCGATGCCTCATTTAAAACTTCTCTGAATTTTTCTCCCATTACAAAATTCCCCCATCTATTAGGTCTTGAATTTTTTTCTGTACTTCCTCATTAAACATAGAAATAGTTTTTTCTCTATTATCAGAATTTTTTACAATCTCCACAATCTGCTTGAAATCAGCAGACATATCCTGTGATAGAGAAATCAACTCCTTTTTCTCCTGTATCTCAATATATTTATCTATCGTTTCTAATAATCGTTCCATATCACTAATTATTTATAAAAATTTAGTCAATCTGATAAAAAAAATATAAATATATTTAGAAACTATTTTAAAAGGGAGCACTCATATGTCAGAAGATAAATTGACTAGAGATGATCTTGTCTTGTTAATGGAGAGTTATCGAAACATGATAACCATGCATCAGACGATATTGGATCAATCTGAAAAAACGATAGAGAAAATGGGTCTAATCGCTACGAAACAAGATGATCTATATTCTAAACAAAATAGTGTATGTGGTACATTAAATAAAGTATCATCGAATCTTGATGATACAACCAAAAGTTTATCAGAAGCAGCAAAAGCAGCAGTCAGACATGAAAAAGATGTCATGGCACAACATAATAGAATAGAAACAAAAATTCATCTTGGTTGGATAGGAATGGGTACTATAATAATAGGATTAATAGGACTTATTATTGCTTTAACTGATTTGATACAAAGTACACCATTACCATAAGGAGAAAAAATGTCAGAATTAGAAAACTTGAGAGAAATTATATTTAATATGCTTAACTTCACAAATATGTATTGTCTTGTGTTAAATAAAGAAATGGTAATCAAATTTGTTAATTTAAGCCTTGCAATAGACTTAGGTTACAAATCATATGAAGAACTATTAGGACATTGCTGGCTTAATTTTATTAAAGAAGAAGAAAAACAAATGATAGAAACAATCCATAATTCAATAGCACAAGGAACAAAAGGTTGGGAAGAAAAATATAGAGAAGTTCAAAGTAATATAATAACAAAAGATGGTAAAGAATTTCCTGTCTATTGGTTTAATTCACATATTAATACAGACATAAATTGGTCATTCAGTTTTGGTATTAAAAAACTACAATCTGATAAAGAAGATGATATAAGAGATTTTTATTTTGATATTCTAAAAAGAGATAGAGTTATAATAAATTCTATGAGAGATTCATTAGGATTGAGAGATAGAATTGTTGATACATGTAAACCAACTTTTGTAGCTGATGAAAGAATATCATTTGGTTAATGTGAGGAAAATATGAAAGATGTATTTTTAGTGAGAACTGTAACTAGTGATCAAGGTACTGAAGGATTTTTAACACAATTAGAAAGTGAATTTTTTTGTCGAACTTTAGAATTACCTTGGAGAGATAACCAGAGAAGTATTTCATGTATACCAGCAGGTGAGTATATTGTCAGAATAAGACAATCACCTAAATATGGAAAAATATATTGGGTGACAAATGTTCCTGATAGAAACTGGATATTAATACACTCAGGTAACGTAGCAGGAGATGTGAAAAAAGGATTTCGAACTCATGTTCAAGGATGTATATTGTTGGGTAAGAAACATGGATATTTGTATGATCAAAGAGCAGTACTCACATCCAGACCAACAGTAAAATCATTTATGAGAACTATGAACTATGAATCGTTTAAGTTAACAATTGTAGGAGGATTTTAGAATGTTATTAGAAACAATTCTCGGAGGGGTCACAGGTTTAGTAGGTAATGTGGTAAGTAGTATCTTTAAATTCAAGACTGCAAAACTTGATATGGAAGCTACCAAATTAAAAAATACTCATGAACTTGCAATGATTGATGCTGAAACAAGAGCAATGATAGAAGAAGCAAAAGCCAATATCAAAATCACTCAAGCTCAAGTTGAAGGTGCTATTGAAATTGAAGATTCAAAAGCATTCATGGAAGCACAAAAACAAGGTAATAAAATACTACTGGATAATCAATGGGTAACAGCATTATTAAATGTTGAAAATAAATGGGCAAAGATCGTCACCGTTCCTATTGCAAGTTTGATTTCAATATTATTTGGATTTGTAGATTTCTTGAGAGGAATTATCAGACCAGTTCTCACAGTTTATCTATGTGGCGTAACAACATGGGTTACATGGATGGCATGGCAAATTATGCAAGCCCATGGAATAGGAATGACAGCAGTACAAGCAACAGTTATATTCAATGATGTTACCAGCATCGTAACATATCTAACAGTATCTTGTGTTACTTGGTGGTTTGGTGATAGACGTATGGCAAAAACCATTATGGAGCTTAAAGGAGCATCCACTACTAAATTAGATAAGGAAATAAATATATAATGAAATTTAAAAATTATTTAAAAGAAGATGCTATATCAAAAGCATTGGATTTACCAGAACCAGACGTAGGTGGTGATTATCCACAAGAAAAAGTAGAAAGATATATAAAAATAATCGATGCTGCAATGTCAGCAATGACAAAAAAAGAGGAATCTGAAGCTAATGATGCTATAGTATCTGATCTAAGAGATAAGAAAAAGAAATGGCAAAATGTAAAGAAAGAAACTAAACCTGTCAAAACCAAACTTGAAGTTCCTCCGGGTGAAGAAGAAGGTGATGGTCCTCCACCCCCTCAAGATAAAGAAGAAGAACCACCACCTAAAAAACAAGAAGAAAATACTATATTGAGACTACTTAGAAAAATGCTTTAAAAGCTGTTTCATCTCTATCAATGATTGCTTCTTTCCTAATAGGTTCAAGAAGCAATCTTATTTTCTTCACAAAAAATTTATCAATCATGGTATCTGGATCGTATTGAATAATGCTATCAAACTCTTTAGGCCATTCGTTAAACGTAATGGTCTTTATATTATATGGGTTTTTCTTAGCATATATTACTTTTGCTTTTACACCCTCATGTACATCTTCATACTTATTCACAATATCAAGTTCTTTAAGAAGCATACGATAGCTGTGAACCCCCTTAACATGCCAAGGAGTACCTTTCAATGGTTGACCCGAACCCAAGTATTTCCTGATATTATTAATGCCTATATTGGCCGCTAGAGCTTCAGGATCAAGTTCTCTCAATTCATTCTTATACTTTCTTATCTGGCTTGCTATCTTTTCATCATCTTCCTGCTTCATGATCATTTCCATTATATGCGTTAAACGTGGTCTAATAGCTTCAGCAGATTCAGAACGTACAATCTCCAATCCAGTAACCTTGATCTTATTAGTAGGTTTACCTTCATCGTTTAATAACCAGTAAGCATACTTCTTTTTCTTAACAAATAATGCTGTTTTAGCAATAATCTCTTGTTTGAATGCAATCTTAAAATCAAGTACCTGAGAATTATAATCTAATAACTGAGTCTCATTAAAAATTCTATTATCAATATATTTCTCCATTGATCTTGAGATTTTCTTTATCAACTCAATCTTATCATCATCATTCAAGTTTTTCCAATAATCTTCATATCCTTGATCTTCAATCCATTTTCCTAATTTAACAAACAATGAATCCGTATCGATATACGCAACATAATCATCTCTATGTTCTCTCTCAACAGAATTCCTATACGGCATAATATCAAATAAATCATTAGAAGGTTTATTGAGAAGATCATTACAGAATGTTTGTCCTGATTTAATTGTATGTCTACCGCAAGAAGTAATAGCTTCTGCAATATGAGTATTGAAATATCGTGAGTATGGTACTGATAGAATACCAAAAAAAGCATTCATCATAATCTTCAAAGCAAGCTGTAATGAATGAGCTTGCATCTTTTTCTCAAGACATTCTTTCTTATCAGATTCTAACTCACATTCTTGAGCTTTATCGTGCCATTCAGATTTCTTACCCTTAACTTCTTTACGTTTGAAGAAAACAGCTTTCTCAACTCTTGCTACAACTCCGGGTTTATTGGTAGTAAACACAGAACCACATGGTGCTATAGCTAATAAACCTTTCTTCAATGCCATATTAAATTGTTTTAGTGAATCACCAAAAAACGAAACTATATCCCAATCACCTTTGATATCTTCTCTTACCATCTTAAATTCTGGAAATTCTCTCTTTCTCGTATAATCAATAACAGCCGCTTCTTCCATTCTTGTTATCCTACCAAAGAATGTTTCAACTGACATATTCAATGCTATAATATGAGATGGATATGAAGATGTAATATCGATATCAACTACCCATTCATGCATTCCCTTCTGTGGTTCCTTAACATGAGCAGCAGCAAAAGGTGCTTGTTCTCCACCAGCAAAATAAGGCGCACATAAACGATTTCTTCTATAGTAGGTAATCATCAACCCTTCAATCAACTGAGTCTGAGCATTATAATTTCTCATAGGAGATTTACAAAGCAAACTCAATGCCTGAATCATCTTGATATATCCAAGACGTTCTTCTAGGTCATATACTCTCTCACAGTCAATTATGTTATAGTCAACAAATCTACTCCACTCTTTATCGGCAAGATCGTTCAGATTGTCATATGGATTTGGTAGCTTACCTTTACCCAATTCTGTTTGAGAAACATATTCCAATGTATACCGTTCAAGATTCTTACCATACCATTTATAAACATCATAGTAATCAAGGATAGTCATACCAGCAATATCAATGTTTATATTCTCAGATGATGATTTAGGTTTCCAAATACTCACCCTGTTAATGGTTGACATTCTACTATACAAATATCTACCTTCATCTTCACCGAATAAAACTATCGCCCGATTGACCAAATAAGGTAAATCGAACCACCATATATTCCATCCACTGAGAACATCACAAGGAAACTTATTCATAAAATTAAAAAATCTTCTCAATAAAGTTTCCTCATTCTCACATCTAAAATACTTTATATCTTTTGGTATCTCATAATCATTAGCAGTATGACCACCATAATACTTGTTGTTTATGTTATCATACCCAAACGTATAAGTGGTGCCTGTAATACTGTCCTTTAGAGATATAAGAGTGATAGGGTCTTGTGGATTGTTTACATCAGGAAATCCTTCTTTTGGCCTTGCTTCAATATCAAGATAATATACCTTTAGAGTAGGTACATACATCTCATCATCTGGTATTCCATAATATCTTTCTGCAAGGAACTGGATTTCATTTCTGACATTATTCTCAGATAAGGTTGGATTCTTATGATCATCTAAGAATTTTTTATAATCATAATACTTCTGAAATGTCTTTTTCTGAACTGGATTACCGAATATTGTTCTCGCATCTTCTTCTCCTTCTGTAGTGGGTACAAACAAATATGGAGTCCACTCGATTTCTGTTTTCAAGTTTTCCCCATTTATTTGTTCCCATAAATGAATAACTGACTGTCTTGTGTCATAATACACGTTCTTAAACATTTAACCTCCTTTGGCTTATCATGGCAGTCATTTCATGCCCATTTGCCGTAATGTTTTATTTTGAGAATGGGTATTGAGTATACCCATTCTCCCTACTTTTTAATTACTTCCGTTTCTTCTACCTCCACGACCTCTACCACCACGACCTTTACCACCACCTGATCCATCTCTCTTTGGTGTGGGATATCCTTTGTTAGTACTTTTCGGTCCTTTTCCATCTGGACCCGTACCATCTCCTCTAGGCATTATATCACCCCCTTTTTTATTTGGTAGGAAGGGGGGGATTTGAACCCCCAATCTCGTAAGAGCAGTAGATTTTGAATCTACCGTGTATGCCGTTCCACCACCTTCCCAAATTTTGGTGGGCAAGGAGAGATTCGAACTCTCAATCCATTTCAGGCCAAAGATTTTAAGTCTTTGATGTATACCGTTCCAACACTTGCCCTTGGTAGGGATGAGTGGATTCGAACCACCACTGAATGGTTCCTAAGACCATTGCCTCTGCCGTTGGGCTACATCCCCATAATTCTATCCTACAAACGTCTTATCCTGTAATTTATCAGCCAAATCTAAAATGTCTGATCTATAGGAATTCTCTAACCTCACATAAGCCATTGATCTATGTGGAAGTGCTCTGAGTAGCTTTAAAAGACCACTTTCAGATGGTTTAACAACATCATAAGACTGTCCTAAATCACCCATCATAATGAGCTTACCATTCTCTGTTGGTCTACTCAAGATCATACTCATATAGTCAACTGATATCAACTGTACTTCATCTACAAGAAGCATATCATCATCTAACAATGACAACCCTTGAATGCTGTTCAAAGGAAGTACTTCATACTTTTGATAAAAGATATGATCTTTTACATGATCATAACTATTCTTACCATCAGTCTGACCATTTGTGTTTCCATAGATATAATACAATGCTGATGTAAAACCAGCTAACCAATCCACCATTTTTTCTTCTTTATCACCCGGAACATAACCAATACTATATTTACTGTTTATGCCAATCGGTGCTCTAGTGATAAATGCTTTCTTATCGCTATCTTCAAGAGCATATGCAGAAGTCAATAATGACTTACCACTTCCCCATCTTCCTGTCAAGAGAAGATGTGGTGCTTCCTTTAAGGCATAGATGGCACATACTTGATAAATATCTCTTGCCTTAATAATTCTCCCATTATCACATTTAATCTCCCTGTAATGGGGATGATGATCAACTCTTGTAAGATAACCTTTGATTGGGTTATTTGCATAGATAAATGGTTCAGATTGTTCAGCTTGAATAAAAACAAAGAACCATGCTTCTCTATTCAAATGATATCCCAATATCGTTGAAAATAACTCAACTATTCTGTCATACTCAAATCCTTCATAAAATCTTGCCCATTCAAAATGTTCGTTTTCTTCATAAATCTGTTCAACTCTCATGTAGCTATAAGGATCGAATAGATTGTTCATTACCACATCATATAATACCGTGTCAACACCTTCTGCTTCTGCAATCATTGACATTGAAATATCTTTGGTTGCAAGATCAGCATTTGCTTCTTTTGTTGCTTCAATAATCTTTGCATCATTTTTACTGATATCATGATCTGATATCGGAAATTCAATCTTATCAGGATACTTAGTTTTAAATTCCTTTAATGCCCGTATCGCATTTCTGGCACTAAAGGATAAATTTGGATTGAACTTATGTTTGTCTAACTCCTTCAACACAGTAATTGGTATGATAATCTTCTCATACTCATTTATTAACTTAAAAATAATTTTCTCATCATCCAATAATAAATTTGTGTCTACTGTAATAGTTTTCTTCATATAGGCAGTATCCTCCATTTGTTTAACTACTCACTAGTATTTATCATAATCACCATATTTATCATCAGATGAAAACTTATCTTTTTCATTTTTTTCAGCAGTCATTACCTTACCTTCATCTGGATTTGTTTTTTCTTTTTTCTTTTCAACTTCTTTCGTAATTTCATTTTTAACATTATCAATTTTAGTTTTCAATGTATCAAGAGTTTTATCAAGATCAACCTCTATCTTTTCATCTTGAACTTTAATTTCAACATTAGTATGAAAAAATCCAGTAATTGTATCACCAAACCACAACCAACCAATAAAACCCCAAAACATAAGAGTACCTAAACTTATCTTTTTCACTTTTCTTCCCCTTCCTGTTTGTGGATTACTCATAACTTAAAATCATCTTCACTTAATAACCATTCATCAAATCTTCTTTCAAATCTTCTTTCTTTAAATAGAGCTATATCTTTTTTTAGAAATGCTTCTCCTTCTTCTCTATTATATATACAGTAAGCAGGATGAACAGTAAACAAAACAGGAAACACATACCCATCTCCAATATCACCCTCCATAAAATGACCACGTTCTCTTAGAATACCTCCAAGGTTTCCAGAAAAAATATACTTAGCATAATTACCCAAACAAAGAATCTTCTCAGGCTTTATAACCTTCAAATACTTCCTAAGATAACTTTGACATGTTTTTATCTGATCCTCATTTGGTTTACCATTAGAATTTCCCCTAACAGGTCTACATTGAACTGTATTTATTATGAGAAAATCCCTTGAATTAAAACCTGCTTTATATAAATGTTCAGTTAATATCTTACCAGCAGGACCAATAAAAGGCGTTTGTTCTCGTACCTCATTTGCTCCCGGTGCCTCACCAATAATAGCATACTGTGAATAAGGAGTCCAATGTGGAATAGCTGTACCGTTTGCTTTCAAGCTACATAGATTACATTTATCCACTTTTTTATCAAGTAACTCTAACATCCTAATTTGTTTAGAAGTTAACATTATTCACCACCATGCACAATCTGGTTTCTGGTATCACCTGAGATTGTAGCATCCTCTATCCATTCATCCATCTCTGATGCGTCATACATCTTTAAGCTACGTTTGTCAAGATAAAATTTATCAATCGTTCCTACCAATCCACCAATCCTTGATTTTGTAATCTTGTAAAGGACTTCAGATTCATATATCATTTCGTTTTCATCTGTTCCTAAAATCGCCATGAAATCAGCAGTAGCAGGTATTCCCATTGATTCAGCAATATGATTAAAATCAATCTCCGCAAATGTGGTATAGAATCCTTCTCTGTTCAACTGACTGACTGATATAATAGGACACTTAAACTCAAATGATAATGCTCTAAGTTCTTCTGATATAGCCTTGATGTCTTCATACATACTACCTTTATTCTTATATGCAGTTCTCATAAGGTTAATATAATCAACATAAACAATATCAGGTTTTATATCTCTAATCTGTAATTCTCTTAGATACATTCTGAAATCCAAAATAGATGCTGCACCAGTAGGATATTGTTTGATAAAGAGCTTACCTAAATTCTCACCATCCTTAACCTCATTAAGACCTCTGGCTAATCTTCTTCTATAATCTGTTGATAGATACATCCTGTTCATATCAAGACCAGTAAGAATACTATCAAACCGTTGAGCAAAAGCATCTTGTGACATTTCAAGAGTGAGAAGTACAACATTATGACCATGAAGAACTTGCCTTGCTGCAAAATTCGCCATTAAATTTGATTTACCACCATGTATCTTTGCTGTAAAAACACTAAATGTTAAGGCAGGAAATCCACCATTGATAATCTCATCAAAGGCAGGGAAGTAAGTTGGTATTCTATCTTCTGTTGCTGAAAAAATTCTCCTAAGTCTTTCTCTCATATTACCAAAATAATCCAAACCCAAATCTATCTTGATATCCTTTATGAGAGCATCTTCAATACGTTTCTGGATGGATGATCTTCTCTCAGGGTCTTCTACTTCATCCACAGAATCAATGATAGCTTGTTTAAGGGCTTTTTCTTTTAGATAATCATTTGTCTGCTCCAATAGAAATGGATAACTTTCAGCAATATCAAACTGTGCCTGTTCTGCTTCCTCAATTGCATCAGTAAGCTCATTGATATTCTCAGATGAATTGATAATCGCATCCTTATCAGGGATTGAATGATACTCATCCACATAATCCTTGCAAAATGAAAAGGCATGTCTTACACTTGGATCATCAAAATACTCAGGTTCAAAGACGCTCGACAAAAGTGTTAAATAATCTCGGTCAGTTATCATACCTTTTAGTATAATACGTTCTAAAAAATCCGAATTTAATCTCTCCATGGAAAAGCACTATAACACATTTTGAGAAAAAAGGTTACCTTTTTTTTCACTTTATGTTATACTATTTTTCATAAATAATAAAGGACACTATAGATGGAAGAAAATAACGAATTAAAACAAATATTTGATCAATTACATGAAGAACATCCCATTGATGAATTAGCCACCTTTTCAGAGATTGATATAGCTGAGAAGTTGAAAAAAAATGAGATGATGATCATTAAGTACAAAGAGATGTATATTAAAGAGCTTCAAAAATACGAAGAACTTGAAGAAAAAATGGAAAGTCTCAAAGGAATGAGATATAAGCATTACAAATTTGAAGATGATCATGAATGGCAAAAGAAAGAGATAGAAGAATACTGTCTACCATCTGATCCTGCCATAAGAAGAATGAAAAGAATACTTGCAAAACAACAAGTAAGAGTTAGGTTTTTTGATATGTGCCATCGTGCTTTTTCTTCAATGGGATGGAGCATGAAAGTTTTTACCGAAAGAGAACGCATGGGATTATAATGTACCAAACAAAACTATTATTAGGCGATAACTATAAAATCAAAATCATTAGCGATCATGATACATATCTGAGTGATATGAAAGAAGAATTTGCTATTCATGTACCAAATTACTTTTTCATGGGAAAATATAAAGCTGGATTTTGGGATGGTAAGGTACATTTTATTACTGAGAGAGGATTTCTACCATATGGATTGTTGTTGGATTTTATGAAAACTTCTCTTAAATTATACCCCAACATAAAAATCGTTCCTGATGATAGAGTCAAAGCATTATTCAAAGGACCAGATATACCAATAAAATATGATCTGTCTTTAGAACCAAGACCATATCAAAAAGAAACAATAGAATCAACAATAAGATTCACCAAAGGTATAATACAATCTGCTACTGCTTCAGGTAAGTCACTAGCAATATCATACATCCTGAAGAACCTACTTGACAATCAACATATAACCAATGTGAGTAGAGGATTAGTAGTTGTTCCATCAAAGTCACTTGTTGAGCAGTTCAAAGGTGATATGATCGAATATGGTATGCCTGAGAATTCCATTGGTAAAGTTTATGACAAATATAAACAATGGGATAATAACATCGTAATATCAACATGGCAAACATTGAGAAACAATCATGATAAGCTGCCTATGTATGATTGTATTATAGGAGATGAATGTCACCAGAACAAAGCACATGAATTAAAAAAGATATTTTCAAAAACCAAAGCACAATATAGGTTGGGATTTACAGGAACACTACCTACTCATATTACTGATCTATATAATATCAAGAGCTACTTAGGACCAGTATTAAAAGAATATCCATCAGGACTGCTTGCTGAACAAGGATATATAGCTCAATGTACAGTAAAAGTTCATAGATTAAAATATCCTCATGTTGAAAACAAAACCTATCGTGGTATAAAAGATGAAGTGTTTAATGACCGTGAGAGATTGGAATTGATAGGTAAGATCGTCAATGGTATAGATGATAATATATTGCTGTTGGTAACCTATAAAGCTGAAGGTGAGAAATTACGTCAGATGTTGAGAAGAAGAAGTAAAAGAGAAGTAGTATTTCTATCTGGTGATGATAAGACTGATACCAGAGAAGAATGGAGACAAAAGATGATCAAGGAAAAGAATATTGCCTTGATTGCTACATACGGTATATTTCAACAAGGAATCAATATACCAAACCTAAAACATGGTATATTAGCTTCACCTTCTAAATCTAAAATAAGGGTACTTCAATCTGTAGGTAGGACTTTAAGAGCACATAATGAGGAAAGAGCTTATATCTATGATATTATAGATGAATGTAAATTTCTATCAACACATGGTGAGAAAAGATTAGATTACTATGAGAATGAAGGATTTGAGATAGAGGAAATCTAAGCAACATCATTAGCAAAATTAATAGCTGTTTCTTTTGCTTGTGAATCTGTCTTAATTGTATATTCCCCTTTGGTGTTTCCACAAGTATCAGCTTTAACAACATCTCCAACACCAAAACCAGCAATAGCACGATGTGACCAACCATACCACTTACCATCTGCTTCTGCTTTCCCAACTGAATTTACTGTATGATGTTCCTTTGTCTTCTCACCTTTTATACCCATCCAATCTTTGAAATGAACTTTAGGTTTATTATCAGCATAACGTGGTATGTTTTTTAAAGTTCTCTTTTCCATGGGAACATTTGTTTTCATATAGGATGCTCGTTTAAATGTCTTCATCCTATTAGTCCTTGGATTGATATCTTTTACTTTCTCAGGTTTTAACCGCTTAACCATAAACGATTTATCATCATAATCTTTGAATTTCATTATCCACCCATTTTTTTAACATATTTTTTTAATAATTTTGCTGTTTTCTTATCAATATTTTTAGTTTTTATAATATCCTCTGCTGCTTCCATACCTTTCTTTGTTTTATGATATATAACTTCCATGTATAGATCGTCTATCTTTCCAAATCTTGCACCTTTAGGTAATGGTTTTGATCTACTACTACCACCACCTTTGGATTTCATTCCCATAATAAACGGTGCAATAATCTCATCGATACGTTGTACTATATCCTTCATTTTTAATTTCCTCCAAAATTTCCTCTAAATCATCCATTTCAAGAACCAAATCTTCAAATAAACCTAATTGATCTTCTTCTTTTTTTTCTTCTTTTTTAATACTAAATTTTCTACTTTTTATTTCCTTTATTTTATCTACTTCTCCTAAAATATCATCATACATTTTTATCTCCTACTTCATTTACAATTGGTTTTGTAACTAACACATATATTTCATTTTCTTTTTCTTCTTTTATAGATGTTTTTATGTTAATCGGCCTTTTTATAATAATTTCATCTGTCCAAGGAATAGTAAAATAATCCCTATTAGCTATCACCCATAATTCAGCATTATACTTCTTACCATCATTCAATTCAAAATTATTCAGAACAGGTATATCAACAGCTATCTTACCATTTTCCATGAATCCAGAGAAAACAAGTTGCATTGACTTGGATAAAAATATAACGAACTTACCTTTAATCGCCATCTTGTCAACATTAGCAAGTGAGATATTAAAGACAAGTTTTTTGGGTTTCGATATATCTAGCTCCATTTTAAACCTTTTTCACTTGTGGTTTTTCCCACCAAGGACTATTACTTTTTTTATCATCTTTTTCTTCTACCCAATGTGGTTCACTTAACCTATCAGCATTTTTTCTAGCTTGCATTTCATTGTTATGTAATGAAACAATTTGCCACATAGGTTTTTCTTTTCTACCATATGATTGACCATAAGCTATAACAACAGCACCAACATTTTTCTTTTTGGTTTTCTTGGTTACATTAGTTCCATCAGGCATTTCAACTGTAATATCTTCTTTTATATAATCTTTAAATTTCATATTTCTGTAACCTTTGTAATTCGTATATTGAAATTATCTTCTTCATCATCAACACTACGAACAATGATCTGTGGTTTTCTTTCTTCAAATCCATATGATCCACCACCACCTACTTCTACTTCTCTTTCAACAATAACAGTTCCACCACTACCACCACAAGGAAACTGTGTAAACTTACCCATGGTTGCTATTGATATACTCATTATATCCTCACTTGTGACCATGTTGTAAACTTACCCGGAGCAGTCGATGGAGCAGTTATCTGATAAGTTCCAATTACATCACTATTTGTTCCTACTGAAGCAGGATTAGAATAAATTCTCACCCTTGCTGATGTCATATTACAATCAGCATCATATATGGGGTTATCAATAAAGATATTCTCATGTGTTAGTCCAAGTAATCTCTTAAGATCATTACTTATATTATAAGAAATATTTAATTGTTCAGTATAAACAGAATTAAAATCATCAGTAGTATCAGCAACAGACCAAACAACAAGATAATGTCCTACTTCTTGATTAATCCATGAAGCACTTGGAATTAGTGTATCTGTATATGATTGAGTAATAGAGTTATAAGAAGCAATTTGAGAAGTAACTAATTCTACTGTAGCTGAAGAATTAAAAATTCTATATGATACAGTTGCTTCTTCTTCAACACTTATACCATCGCTTTTTATAAGTTGAAGTGTTAATTCTATATTTTCGCCTTTATTTACATCAATCATAATTATTTCTCATGCTTATTATATCAAAGGTTGTTCATATTCTTCTTCTCTCACTTTACAACCTGCCGATACTCTAAATTCTTTAAAATCACTAAAATTATCTGATAATCTCAATTCAATATAATCTCTAAAAGAATATTTCAAAATTGCTTTTTCAACAAATGAATATTTTATTTTTAAAAGCGTGTTTGTTCCATCATAACAAACATCAGTTATAGTCATATCAGGAATAGAAAGCAAATCAAATATATTTTTTAATAGAACATTAAATTCTAATACTTCTTTAGAAAATCTTCTATAAAGAATGCCATTTGTAGGTGTATATCCAAGAATATCATCATAAGATAAACCATACATGGTTCCATTGGCTATACTTGAATCATACTCCTTAACAAATATAAAATTCAAACTTTCAACTATCAAATATTCACCTGTATTTGGTTTTAAACGATAACGAACAGGACTTACTGTTCCTGCTTGTAATCCCTCTAATCGAAAATTATCAAGATATCCTTTTGGTGATGTACCACCACCAGTATCAACTACTTGTGTTCTTATAGCATCAATAGATTGACCGGCAAGACCTAAAGCATTAAAAGTTATAGTAAATGGTTGCCAAGCATTTAAGTCTGTAGTATTGATATAATCACCCAAATTTACCGAATTACCTACTGTCAATCCTGTATTTGTATTATATCCGTAAAATAATATTTCTTTCGTATCTATTTGATCCCAAGTAGTAAGATATATATAACCAGATAAAGAAGTATAACTTGATAAATCTATAAGACCACCAGGATTTAAGAATTGAGCAACTTCACCATCTTCTGCATTATATTGAAATGATTGTGCCCCACTATAACTTTGATCTGTACTATTGAAATCAAAGTCAGAAATAGCACCATTTATAATTGAAGCTGTCCAATAAGTATTATCTTCACCGTCATGAATATTTTCAGTTGTTGTTGCTGATGGTGATGCATTCACATTCATAGTTCTACCATATTCATCACTTACAAAATACCTTACAGCATTTCTATATTCATAATATGGTTTAGTATCAACACGCAAAAATCCATCTTGAGAAACAGATGCTTTATTTCTTCTACCTGTACCATTTGCAATATTAACATCTAACATTTATTTTATCCTAATTATTAATTGCATGAAAATTAAATACAACAATACCTGCTCTAAAAACTTGATTTTTGGCACCCGCATACATAGTAAAAACACCATTTGATGCCAAAATTATATCTTGATTAAAATTCCAATATATACTAGATGCAGAACTAGCATGATAAATTCTATGTGTTGTTTCACCACCAGATAATCCACCAATATCACCACCATTATAAAATGTTCCATTTGCTGTCATACCAGAACCAGTATTCAAATTTCTTGCTGTCACACTTGAACCACCAGTTGGTGTACCTGTATCATTTAATTTTACATCAAAATAATCATTATCTTGCATAAAGAGCCATATACCTTCAATACTTAAATCTCTTTCAGTATCGGTATTTTTCATATATAAAAAACAAGCACCTGATGTTGGTGTAGCTGAAAAATTTATATTATAAGCTCTACCTTGATTATGATTTGCATAATGTTCTTGAGTAGAAATTACGGCAGAAACTCTTAATTTATTAGCGGAACTAACAGACGCTAGATATCCTTTACCAGTTCCATCCTCTATAATTAAACCCATTATATTTTATTCTCCTTATTAATCAATTTCTTCATAATAATATACTGATGATCTTATTTTATCACCACTGTTTGCTACTTCACCAAGAATACCAATAGAATTATTATTACCCAAAACAAGACCACCATTAAAATCATAGGAAAATGTATTTTTTGATAATCTTATATCCCAAAGTTCATTAATTTGAACATAATCAAAATCTAAATTATTACCAAATCCGTTATATGCTGTTACTTCAGAACTTTTATTTGATGTTCTATTCATATTCAATGGTACTACAACAGTACCACCACTTGCATATGTTGTTCCTACATATAATTCAGCTTTACATAAATCTGAATTTGTAGAAATAATAATTTTAGAAACATGTAATGATCCACTTCCATTATATGTCAATTGCAAAATACCTTGTTCCACATTAGCCACTGTAAAATCTCTTTTACCATAAACTAAAAATGCTTTCTCATTATATTCAGATTGAAATGCAATTTCATCTCTTGAAGTTGAATATGTCCATAATCTATTATTTCTATCTACTTTCGCTAAATATCCTTTTCCTGATCCGTCTTTTATCATTTTTATTATTCCTTATCTAAAAATTTCACTCATTTCTGTCTGTATATCTCTTACTGTAATATTATTATCAGTCATAAGAGACAAATGATAGTTCATAATTTTCAATTCCTTTATAATATTATAAAGAAGTTCTCTATTAATATCGTCACCTGTTTTCAGTGTATCTTGTGTTTGATCAATTACACCAATAGATTGAGTATTACCATCATTATCTGTTCCTTTCAATCTACTTCCAGCAAAAACTATCATAATATAACCTCTAACTAATATTTATATAATTTATTCTTTATGATCTACATATGATGTAAACTGTCCAATCACTCCATGTTTTGCATCCCATAAATATGATTCTGCTGCATGATAATTCTTGATATATCCTTTCTTATAATGCCATTGATCTGTACCAGCAATACTTGGTATCATTCTCACAACAGTTCCCGGCATTGTATCAACATTTATCCAATGCATCTGCATTTTTTTATGCTTATGACCAATATGAATTTCTCTATACTTAGAAGACCCCCATAGAATAGGTTCTTCAGTAGCAATAATAGATGGTAAATCTCTCAATGGTTCTTCTACACCATGAGTATAAGCAATCAAACAATCACCCCATGGATAGTACTTTCTCCACTTAGGATTCTTATCTACCGTTACATCCTTATCATCTTCAAAAATATGATCGATAACATCACACATATAATATGATGTATCTGGATCATGATTTCCCGGCACCCATACGACATCTACTGGTGCAACTTCTCTACAATAATTTATCGCCTTAATTACAGCTTTCTTAGCTTTTTGATAAATCTTGATAAGTCTTGAATCAACATCCAATGGATTATGATTTTGTGGTGTTAAGTTACTAGGATCATTGATATGTAGAAAATCATTACCAAATGGAAATAAAATTCTCCTTGGATTATAACCTGAAGACTTCTCAAGTAAATCCTGTACAGCATATAGAAACAATTCTTCTGCTATATCAATATCATAATCAGTTCCTGTTTCTTTTCCCCATGCCAACATACCAAAGTGAACATCCATCAATGCGATTTCTAGTAAATAATCAGAATCGTCATTGTTAAAATTCTTTTTAGGTGTTTTCAGTTTAGGAACATCTTCAATGAGAAGTCGAATAGCTTCAACCCATTCCATATTATGCAGCTTTCTGAGCCATACCTGAATCTTGTACATGGTTACGGTTTTAGGTTTGTCAATCATAATAGGATTGCCCTTCTCATCAAACCTACCTGTTTCGGTCTTAACCTTTAATGTAACCTGCCAATTACCAATCGTATACCTATCTACCTTCCATTGAGTCATGTCCACGTTAGCGACCTCTAAGGCTTGTTCTAAGGTAGTAATTGTAAGGGATTCAAGATCAAGTGTAGCATTATTCTTTGAAGTCTGATTAAATGCTATCTTTTCTTCTAATGGTTTGTGACCTTGTTTGATATTATTCTTCTTGAGTGGTCGAATGACCTTTCTAATGTAGGACTCTCTGACATTCAGTTCTTGTGCTAATTTCTTTCTACTAAACTCAGGATTTTCATAGTATACTTCCCTGATTCGATCTGATTTATTCATACACAATCTCCTTTATTATACACATATTTACTTTTTATCGCACTAACATATCTATTCTTTCTGCTATTTTTTTCTTAGAAACTTCTGTATCTTTAATCTCTCCACCTTTTTCTTTATTCTTAACATCTATATTAACAAATGGTTCTTCTTCTCCACCTGTTTGATCTTCTCCTGCTTTTCTCCAAGGTTGAAGTGCATCATCAAACCCCTTCTCTACATCCTCTGGTGATACATACTTAAATCGTTTAACAATATTATTCCACGTTCCTTTTGGTAGTAAGTCTTTTAATCCTCTAAGTGTATTGGAATAGTTATTTTTATCTTCCATACCACCTGACATTGCAAACTCATCCCATTTCCAATCACTCAAATCTACTTCCCATGACTTATCAAAACTTGTCAGTCTATTGAAATATGGTGTTTTCTTATACTTCTCACCATATACAATATTCCCCGGTGGACGATCATCATCACTAGCAACACCAGTTCCATTATCAGGATAGTTTCTAGCAGTTGTAGCCTCTAACAAATCAAGTGCTTCTGATAGAGTATATTTACCCTTTCGTTTTTTTGACATTATCTAATATCCTCAAGCGTTTTATTCCATCTGCCAGTGTTATTTTTCTTTTTTCTTTCTTGATCCTTTTCGCCATTCTGTTGTTCCTTTTGCACGATCAACTATACTTGCACAAAAACCACCTGCTTTTTCTCTATCCCATCCTTTCTTACTTTCCATTCTGGTAATACAAGCATTCATAAAACCATGTTGTTTTGGATCAGCACCAATTGTCTTACCAAACTTCTCAGTAGATTTCTTAGTCCATCCTGCTGCTTTAATTGCCATTTCACTTAGTTCATCATCATTAAGATATTCTAATGTATCCCTTAAAAGATTCTCTATCTCAAGTTTATCAAGAATATCTAACTCTGGTTTCTTAGGAACATTTAAATATTTATCGGTTGTCTCACTCATCATCATTCTCCATCTGAGTATCATCGATATCCATGTCAGTCTTAGGAACATAGGCACCTAATAGAGTATCAAACTTCAAATCGGGTCTTCCTAAGTTCTCTTTAGCTTTATCATCATTTTTATCGATTACTTTTTCTTTAGTTTCTAAAGCATCTATAAGATTAAATTCTCTACCCCATACTCTTGTTTGACCAGAACCAACAACAGCGGCAGCAACAATAGATTCATTTGTATCAGGAACACAAGTTTTCCTTTTCTTATCATACACCATACCATCAGGACATTCACCCCCAATAACATCAATATTACCCTTAGTATTATTAGTGGTTACATCAGCAGCAACCGTAGTATCGACAATTAACTTATCTATTTTACCAACCAAATCCATTATTCCTCCTTTGGGTCTTCAAGCATAATAGAGAATCTTGATTTCTTCTTCTCTTTTATGATTCTTTCTTCTTTATCCTTTATTTCTTTTTTCTTTTCTTTCTTCTCATCTACTTCTTTAACTTTAGAAACCTTAATGACATTATCAGCTTCTTCTAAGAAACCCTTGATATCTGTCATTTCAGCTTTTACTTCCAAAGGAATTTCAAGATTTACAGTATCTTTCCAAGGAGTGAATAATTTACCCTTCGCAACAACATCCAATCTAACTTCGGCTGTCTTTGTTCTTCTTAATTTACTCTCTTTGACATATTCTTTAAGTGGTGGAATCTTCACTTGAATTTTCTTGCCATCAAGTTTAGCTGGAAACCCATACTCTATATCATCTATGGTAATTCTCACCTTACCTGAAAGATCATTGACATCCCCACCTTCAATAACAGCATTGAATTCAAGCATTTTTGCTTCATTTATCTTCAAATCCATAATGCTCTCCCTTAAAATATAAATTACTCATATATATTTATATTTTTAAAACTTTTTTATCCCATTGCCCACCACTTTTTAAGTAACTCTTGTTTCTTCTCAGGGTCTTTCTCATCGTGGTATTTCTTAGCCATATTTACCTTTGCAGTCATATACCGATTGTCAATATATTTTGGATTAGGTGGTATTTTCTTTCTTCGATGTGCATTATTCCACTCACCATGTATATGTCTAAAACCTAATATATCATACCACGTTCCCCCCGGTTCAGCTACTTGTGTATTCACAGGATTTTTTGGTACTTTCTTCAGTTTCAATCCTAATTGTTTAATAGCAATAGCAAATCTTGATTCTGTATTACCCATTCTTTCGGCATACTTCTCATATGTATCAATACCAATAAGATAATCTCTGAAGTGTTTCATTACTGCTTGTATAGCTTCTGTTTTAGCTATAAAGGAAGTAGTATTAAATAGCTCTCGACCACCATTATGTTCATACCCACAACCCATTATATCAGCATCACCTAGCATTTCCATGATCTGAGGAAACCCTTCAGGCTTTTCAAGAACACAGTCACCATTGGAACAGAAGATGTATTTGAATGACCCCATTGTATGTAATCCAAAATACAAACACCAAAAATAAGGATATAAAACACCACCCCATGTTTGATGATGTGGAATGAGAAAAGTATCTGCCATATCATATACATCACGTTTAGGTAAACATTGTTCATATGTTATCGCTTTATTCTTTGGATCAAAATAATTATCATATACTACTGTTGTCCAAAATCCCAACTGTTTATGTGTAGCCAATGACGCTTTTAGAAATGGTCTATTACCCGGATGAGAAGTAAGGACAACCCCAACATCCTTAAATACTTTCATAGCCCATTCATCATTAGCCATCATATCTTTTACAATTTGTTTATAATGCTTTTTTTCTGGTCCGGGTTTTAAACTCTTAACCCATTCTCTTGTTACTGTCATATAACTTCAATCTCCCATTTTTTCTTCTCACAATATTTTCTTATCCACCATAAAGTTCTACCCTTCATCCACTTAATAATGGGTGCAGGGTAGACTACTTTACTATCTTTAATTTCAGCACCAGCACAAAAATGTGGTGCTGTTATTCTTATCATTCTCATAGTTGAATTCTTTCTTTTTTATCTTGAGCTTCTATCATCTTCTGTTTTTTATTTTCTTCTATAATCGCTTTTCTCCTAGCTTCATCTTTTTCCAGTAAATTTTTCAAAGTATATACAATAGTATAATTATCTCTTTCCCTTACCCATTTTGCGTGAGGGGTAGGATCATTACCAAGATAAACTCTTTCATTACAAATTCCCATTACAGGAATCATCATAACAATAATTATTGCAATAATTAATTTTTTCATATCAATTCATCCTTTGCTCTTTCATTTAATATCTTCTTTGTAACAGAAAGGTCTTTAGCTACCCAAGCATCCCACATAAAATCATTGATATATTTATATGGAAGTAAACCATAACCTTTATTACCCCATTCTTTACCCCAACTATTTTTGAATTTAATAACCTTATTAACATCATCATATCCAACAGCACAAATCGCATGACCACCATAAAACCAATCTGGATTAGCAGGATATGGAATATAACCATTACCACCAACATAAAAAATTTCCTCAAAACAAGCAATACCAATTACCGTAGGACCATTATTAGCCAGTGAGGATTTTAATGAATTCAAATCTTCACATCTATAATAAGAATCAATTAAACCCCATTTAGCGATCATCTTTGCCCATGATTCAGGTTTTCCTTTATAACTTTCATTATAAGGATATGCTTTTTCACATGGAACACCAATTTTTTGAAGTACTTTCATGGCAAATTTAATACTGGTTCCTTCATCATCCGGCCATGGATCGATTTCTTTGGCTTTATAATAAATCCATTGTTCGGATAAATCATATTCATCTTCTTCTCTTATATATGATTTACCAGCAGCAATTTCTTTCATATATTCCTGTTGTTCTTGCCATTCCTTCATCGCAGCAGTAGCAAAACCAACACATGACCCCAACTCACCCTGATCTTTCACATGACTCATCTCTGTTGTCCAATCAATTTTCGCTGGTAGTCCATAAAGACTAGAAGATAATTTATAATCTCTATTATCCACTTCATCTTTAATGAGATTTAATTTAATAGTATCCAATAAAGTTTTTTCTACTTGAACAGATGGAAGTCTATCTTTATTCACTACTACCTTTTTTTCTACTACTGGTTTTTTCTCCCCTGATTTCAACTCATTTATTTGTTTATCTGTCATTCCGGGTTTTAAACCGGGAATTTTTTTTATTTCAATATTATTCATTCATCCTCCATTATCTATTACTTTTTTCCACTTCTTTTCATATTCCTCATCTTTGAGCACAAATGAATTATATTTCCACCGATTAAAATCTCCTGTTCTTTCTGAAGTTGGTCCTAATTCTTTTCGTTTAGAATCATCTTCCAATACTTCATCACCATAATATTCAATTGGATAATACCTACGGTTCCAATAACTATCTTCTCCTTGATCATAATACATATATAACCATCGTCTATCATTTAATAGATAATAATTCAATAATGTATTTCTCTCATGTTGATTAAGATATTTACCACCTTGTCTAAGATCAAAATACTTTGATGGTACAGGTTCAAGATGCTCTTGACATGCTGCCTTATGTTCACCACCCAAATTACGATAACCCACCACTTCTTTAAATGTTGAATCCTGATGATATGAACTATAATGATCCACTCTACCACCATAAAAATGCTTCTTTGGATATAATGGTTGTTTCTCAACAGGTATATTCACAAAAGTATCATACTGTTTCATAAAATCCCTGAGTAAAACTTCTGGTGAATATGACTCTGGAATATTTTTATTTAAAGCATCTTTTATTTCTTCAACAAAAGTTATAAAACATGCTCTACTCCAAACCATATTACAGGTATGTATAAGATTATTATCACAAGACGCACTCAATATATCATATATTCCCAATCTGTCTATCAGTCCATTGATACCCTCTGGTTTATCCCAAATACAATCACCATTTCCTAATATCACATTTCTCACATTCTGAAATGATTCAACTATACCAGCAGCATAAACTATATCCCATAACCACCCGTTTCTCTTTTCTGCACCATATGTCTTGTGTTTCCATACCCAAGCATCAGGAATATCTAAAATATCACTAGGTGGAGTCTCAGTATGTCTATCATATGAACATATAACATACTTACCAGTTTCTTTATACTGTCTAAGTACATGCTTCAAAAACATCAAATGACCATCATATGTTGGTACGATGATAACCGTATCCGTTTCGCCAATAGGATTATTGCTTATAAAATCTTTACTAGTAACAACCATCGTCTATCCTCACCATAGTTAAACCAACACCAAATGCGGTATTCTCTTTAAAGGTAAAACTAAGAATACCAGAATGTTCCTCTATTTCTTTTCTCAGTTTATATACAGTTCCACATTTATTTTCTGTTGTCCATGATTTATCAGGTGGACAAGTATCATGTAAAAATATATAACCACCCTTTTCCATGTTCTTTATGGTATTATAATAGTCTTTACTCACTTGTTCATATGTATGATCACCATCAATAAAAGCCAATGATAATTTAATATTTCCTTTTTCAAGATATTCTTTTTCAAAAAACTCATCTGATGTCATATTAAATATTTTGGAGTTTTCACCAAAATACCCATTGGTGTTTTTCATGTTCTCAACACCACTTCTGGAATATTCTACATGATAACAAAAACGATTATATTTTTCTGCAAGATGAGAAAAGTAAATAGATGATTCACCACAACCAATCTCAAGTATATTTCCTTTACGAAATGTCAAAACATAATCACAAAGTACTCCTAACAAACCCCATCTTGTCCAATCATGTTTTCCTGATACTACTTCTTTATATAAATTCTTTAATGCTGGATGTTCGGCCATCACCAACCCCCTTTTATTGACTCCACAATATAAGAACGATCCTCTGGTGTCAACCACCACCCAACAGGGATGCAGATCATTTTATCGATGATGGATTCTAAACCGGGAAGTTCTCGCTTATATTTATAAAAACAAGTATGCTTATCATTTCTTTCATGGACTCTTGATACAGAAATACCCTTACTTCCCATCATATGAGTAAATTCAGAACGTCTATCAACCAACATTGAAAAAAGCCAATAAGATGATTGTCTATCTTTGGCTACTTGTGGAAGCTCAATACCACTAACATCAGCAAGTTCTTTTTCATAATAAGCAGCATTATTAGATGCTGCATTTATATTTTCTTGAGCTAATTCCATATTTTCCATTCCAATAGTAGCACATACATCATTCATATGAAATTTATAACCAAATTCAGAAATATCATCCTCACATCTAAAATCAGTTCTTGGTGATTCTCTATCGATACCATACCATCTGAGAAGTTTTCCACGTTTATAATCATCCTCATAACCACAACACAAAGCACCACCATCAATAGAAGTTAAATGTTTAATCGCCTGAAAACTGAACATGGTATAATCAGAAAAAGAACAATCACCTATTGGATGATGTTGATATACACTTCCATATGCATGAGCAGCATCTTCAATAACAGGAATACCAGTATCACATGATAGCTTATGTATTTCTTCCATATCACAAGGATACCCACCCCAATGTACAACTATAATAGCCTTTGTCTTATCAGTAATACATCGAACAATAGAAGATGGATCAATGTTTAAATCCCTTTTCACATCAGCCCATACTATATCAGCACCCATACCAAGGATCGGCATATTAGTAGCTGTACATGTCAATGGAGTAGTAATAACCTCATCACCCGGACCTACATTACAAAGTCTTAATGCCAATGATAAACCATGTGTACCAGAAGATAAAGTTAAAACTTTCTGATTCGCAAATACATAAGAAAGTTCTTCTTCAAATTTCTTAACAGCCGGTCCCTGTCCAATCCATCCAGAATGAATTACTCTCAATAATTCTGAATTTACTTCTGGTGACATAGCTACACGAAACATTGGGATATTTCTTTTCATATCTTCTCCTTAATCAAATGATTCTTGAACAGCATAAGTCATTGCAAAAAAACCAACCACATACGCTACAATCAAAACCCAAAACAAAACACTATGACCATAAAATTCTGCACCCTTTACCCATTCAATCCCAAATGGTGCAGCAGCAAATAAAGTAGTCAACTGAAACGAATTAAACCATTTTAACATAATTATTCTCCTAACCATTTTCTATTTCTTAACGTCCATTGAACAACTGATTTAATAGTTTCATCAATTGTCATTGGAGTTTCCCAACCAATCTTTCTCATCTTCTCACCATCCAAAGAATACCTAAGATCATGTCCGGGTCTACTGGAATGAAAATCAACAATCTCATATTTCAATTCCTTACCCATAGCATCAGCAATTCTTTGAGCCAGTTCAAGATTACTCAATTCCTTTTCACCCACTATATTATATTTCTCTCTCTGTTCAAAATTGTTCAATAAGAAATGACTTGCGTTAGCCACATTTCTCGCATGAATATAAAATCGTGATCCAGCTTTCTGTTTATCAGGTGTACCATGAATTGTCACAGTCTCACCCTTTTCGATCTTTCTAATGCAAATAGGAATGAACTTCTCAGGATGTTGCCTCTCACCAAAGATGTTCATACAATGAGTGATGTATCCCGGCAACTTATAAGTGTTCATATATGCTAATACAAGTTCTTCCCCCCCTGCCTTTGTAGCAGAATAGGGATTAGTCGAATTGTATCTATCCCATTCTTTATAATCAACCCCTTCAGGTGCAGGACCAAATACCTCATCAGTTGAGAAGTAAACAAATGCCTTTAGATTAGGACATTTTCTCGCAAACTCAAGCATATTGAACGTACCAACCACATTGGAATATACAAATGGTTTCGGATCAGCAATCGAATTATCAACGTGAGTCTCAGCACCCATATGTAGAATGTAATCTACATCTCTACACTCTTGAATAACACCTTCAGAAATCTCTCTTGTAAAGTCTACTGCATAAAAATGAACTCTCTTATCATCAAATGCATTTATATCTCTCACTCTATCAAGCCCACTTGCAGCATATGTCAGTTTATCAAAAGTAATGATATCCCAATCAGTCTGCTTGAGAAAATGCTCGACAAAGTGGTGGCCCACAAATCCTGCTCCACCTGTAATCAATAGTTTCATACTTCCTCCTATACAGTAACAAAATACTTCTGCAACATAAACACCGCTTCTTCTACACTCGCACACCATACATTAACTGCTTCCTGAACAAATGGATGCTGACATAGATAACTATCTAAATCATCTGCAAATCCAATTACTGTCTTTTCAGGATGAGTAAAATACCATGCCAGTTCAAAGAATGAACCAAGCAATGGTTTATCAGGATCATATTGATTCATATTAACCAATGCAATATCAGATTCTAATACAAAACTATAATCCTTATGTGGTAAAATATCGATACCTGTACTTCTCGTTTTTAATGTAACAGCATATTCTTTTTCTTCTGCTAACTTCTTATTAAACGCATTAGCACAAGGATTGATAAAACCAATTTGATCTTCCAACCACAACCCTGTCATTTGTTCAATTACATATTCTCTCCAATCATAGGTGATAGGAAACTTAGGTGAGATTTGACCCACCAGATAACACAATTTTTTTCTTCCGTTCATAATTTCTCCTTTATTTTTGTAGTTGAATGTCCACTATGAGGAACTAAAAATACTTCCGCTAAATCATTACCAACCACATCTTCATATTTGTAATCACTACCTTTTACTATCACATCTGGTTTTATTCTCTTAATCAATTCATATGGTGTATCTTCATCAAAAACCAAAATATCATCTATATATCGTATCGCATTAAGAACAAAAATTCTATCATGTTCTTTGTTTATAGGTCTTCCTTCACCCTTCAATCTTCTCGCAGATTTATCACTATTAAGACCCACAACAAGACGATCACCTTGAGATTTAGCCCATATGAATAATCTAATATGACCAGCATGAATTATATCGAACACGCCATTAGTGAAGATAGTTTTCATAATCCTCCCATTTACCACTTTTATTTTTTCTATACGAATCCTCATCAAAATGCTGAGTAGATACTTCCAGAATAACAGATGGTAGTATTCCACCAAAGCTATGCCAATCATTAGGTTTTAGTTTCACACTATCACCTTTATTCATTATTCGTTCTTGATCATTTATTATCATTCTTACCTTACCATCCAGAACATAGAAAGTCTCATCCTTTTCCTTATGATGATGATCACTACACTTGTAACCTTGTTTTAGATTGAGTATTTTACCGCAATAACGGTAAGAATTAGCAAACCATATTTCGTTACCCCATTCCTTATCAACCACCTTCACATTATTAAATGGATTGATATATTCATTCATATCTTCCAAGTGAATGAATGAAGTACCTGCTCTACTCACAACAATACCAGCAGCAATGTTCGCAAAATTAGCTGCCTTATACCTACTATATCCTAATAATCTAAAATATGTATATGTGGCTATAACAGTATCACCAGCACCTGTAACATCAGATACACTCTTAGCAGTAGTCTTTATTTCATATTCTCCATCTTCTTCCAGTAATTTCATTCCTTTAGAACCAAGAGTCAAAAGTACCGTTTTAGCAGTAATATTTCCATTACAATTATTAAATTCTTTTTCATTAGGAGTAATACAATCAAAATCATCAAACATCTCAAGATCAACTTTAGGATCAGCTACCTTAAGACAATCGAATTGCTTTAACATATTAACTAATTTTCTACTAACAACACCCTTATTATAATCCGAAACAATAATAGCATCAGGATTGAACTCTGCTATTGCATGTAATATTTCATCAATATCAGAATTATCTAATGATACCTTTTCTTCTTTATCAATTCTCAATACCTGTTGACCATTAGCAATAATTCTCTTTTTATATGTAGTAATTCCTTTTTCTATCAGACCATTTTTTATCCATAATAAATCACCAATATCTTCAAAATCTCCTACTACACCACATAAAAGAGTATCAACACCAAGACCCTTCAAGTTATTATACACATTACCAGCACCACCTAAAACATCTCTATATTCTTCTTCTAAAACCACTGGTACTGGTGCTTCAGAAGAAACCCTATCTGACTTCCCATATACATATCGATCAATCATTATATCGCCAATTACAGCTACTTTCATATAAGTCTTCTCCCTGTATTTGGTTCAACTTGAATAGCTCTATCATCCCATAATTCAATCATACCAGCATCTTTCTCGCATGTTACTTCCAATCTCTCACCAATATGTTCTTCAGTCCAATCTTGTATAGCTTTCGTTACTTCTTCTTTGGTAACTCCATATACTTCTAATGTTCGTGGTCCTAATCTAGCTGTTAGGATTTTAACTGTTTCACAATCATCTAACCACATCTTTACACGATCAACCATAAGAGGAACAGGTTTACCTATCTTTGTCATATCAAATTCACCATCATAAGGCATTGCCAATGTTTCATCTAAATCAACTGCTATCCATCTATACTCTGGTTTAATGCTATAATTTCTAAATATTTTACTCATTTTCTTCTCAAATATCCTCTTGGATTAAATGTCATTAAATGTTTTTCACAACTCTTATCAATCTCCCACTTATCACCATATGAATGTATCCATTGAAGAATAGCACCCATAGGTCCATCATCATCATACTTCCAAGGAACAGGATTACCGGCAGCATGAGAATCCTCAACAATCATATATCCACCAGATTTAACCAGAATACTATACAGAAGCATTTCAGTATATACATGATCCCTTGTATGCCATGAATCTAAAAGAACCATGCAATTAGAATGACAACCTGTTGTTTCTTTTACTTCATTAACTATAATTCTATCTGTACTATCACCATCAATAAATTTAATACGATCTTCCCATTCGAACTGACCCCATTTATGTTCTTTTCTCTTAGTATTATCATTATCAATACTAATAACTCTACCTTGACCCATCAACTCACAAATAGCAGCATAAAACAACGCAGAACCACCATGCCCTGTTCCTGTTTCAATGATAAATTCAGGTTTTGTTTTATAGATCAATTCTTGAATGACAAAAACATCCATGGGAAGTTTCCAACATGGAATTCCTAACCATGAATTATTCTCCCAAACTCTTTCTTTCTCATATGTTTTGTGATAATCATCAATACATTCTCTACCATGAGAGAACTTCTTTTTAATTTTCTCATCTAATTGCATTCCCAACTTATATGCTTCTGTTTCTTCTATATCCAATTCTTCCTCCATAATAAAGTCATTGATGGAAAGGGATCAAAAATCTGAATATCCCAATTATTATAAACATCAGGATTATTGATTAATTCAGGTCTAATAGGTTTTTTATTATACTTCTTAATCCATCCTTGATCCCTTTCAATACTTCCACCTTCAAAAGCTATAATACCTTCATTGTGTATTTTCTTACCCCATGTATCAAGCATTCTCAATAAAATATCACCATCATTAGAAATATCAAAATGTAAAAAATCGATAGTGTTATCTTCATAATCTTCATATATCTCAAAAGCATTTGCCTTAAAAAGATTACAATCCCAATCAAGATTACTTGTTTTTAACATTTCCATAACATCTTCCATATTACCATGATGATATTCATAATCTTCAAATAGATCATAAGCAAAAAATATACTACGAATTCCTCTTTTCTTTCTATTGAATCTTAAAGCATTAGAAATATGAAATGCTGAGTATCCATCAAGAACACCACACTCTACTACCAATTGAGGTTGTCTACCTAAAACCAATGCTCTTAACACAGAACCATAATTATTCTTTTCGTAGCTAGTCATTCAGCATCCTCAATATTTCCTTCTTCATGCATAAATTCTTCTATTTCATTAGTATTCATGCCGTCTGGAAATTCACAATACTTTTTTGCAGCACCCATATGTGCAATATCTTCTTTATTATATTCTTCTAATATTAACATAATAGGTTCAATTTTAGAATCATATATTTTATTACCAATCTTTACTCTCATATTATTCTCCTAATTTTCTAATATTTCTTGGTACATTAAGAACAGTACTATCATCATCTGATAATGGTGTATAAGTAACTTCTTCAGAATCAGCACTTTCAAGTTCACCATCATATGCTCTAACTACAAAATAATATGTTGTTCCTTTAGCCAATTCTATCAATGTACATTCACATGTTTGATCGTAACTATCACTATCCCATATAGGAGTACTATAATTATAACCATTTCCAGCTTCCCTCAAGAAAACTCTATATCCTTCAGGAGTAGGATCATTGCAATCCCATCGTAATGTAACATTAGCTGCCATAACTGAAGTAGAAAATAATAAAAAACATAATACAATAAATAATACTCTCATATTATTCTCCTATAATACAATCAGCCCATTTGGTAGGAACAAATTCAGCCTTTGCTCTTTCCCTTGCTGCTTTACCTTTCTGTTCTAAAATAGGCATATTATCTTTTATCTCTTTTAGAACTTCAATATAATCACTCACATCATCACATAACCAACCTGTTTCTGGTGTAATACGATCCTTCGCACCATAGCTATTATCACCAATACAAGGAATACCACAAGCCATAGCTTCAATAATAACTCTTGGACCTTGATCTTGATAACCCGGAGGAAGGTGATACCAGAAACAATTACCTTTCGACAAGAACTCAGGTACAGTAACTTCATTCACTTTGAATTTATGAACATTAGGATGATCAAATGTTTTACTGTATGCTGGCATATAAAAGAATTGAATATCTCTAGCAACTTCATCTAAAATCTGAGCAATAAGATCATTCGTATACTCAGGATGTTTAGCATCCCTTTGAGAATTATGTCTAATCAATCTCAATCCATCTTTATAATCAACCTTGACTTTAAAGAACTCATCTAAATCAGTAGGTGGTGGAAGTACTCTTGTTTTGACATCAGGTAATCTCTCTTTTAGTTCACCCTCTTTAGTAGAATTAAGGAACATATATAAATCCCAATCCTTTGTCCATGATACACTACCAGCACCACCAAGTTGATAGTTGAGTATCATTACTTTTCTATTTGCTTTCAGTTTATCCATAACATCCAGATACTGAGGCTTGTTAAAATTCCATATACAATCAGAAGTATAAAACGTGAGAAGATCAACCGGCTCGACCATATCTTTCCATGGTCTTACAATAACACCTTCAGGAATATTTCGCCCATACTCACCTGATATATTACCAGTAGGAATAAGCTCTACACGATATCCTCTACTCAACATATCTTTCATAATGAATAGAGATGATCTTTCTGAACCACCAAAACCACGGCATGTAGTAATCATTCTGAATGATTTTCTATCATCATTCTCAATCTGTGTTTTTATCTCTTGATCCTTCTTATCCTGTTGTACTTTACAAATTTCTTTCTTTGCCCAAAAATGGCATCTATGACCACCCTTGGAAACCATTTCAAATTCTGGTTCAAGATATTTCGCTTGCCATTTTCTCTCCCATACTCTACCCGCATCATGTACAATAACAATATCAGCCATCTTAGAACCATACATGGTTGAGAACTCTCTATTACCACCACCAGCAGGACCATCAATAAATGCAAGATCAAATTTAATATCTTTAAACTCTTTCAGATCAACATCTAGTTTCTTACCATCCCATTTAAAGATATGATTGTTGCCAGTTGACATATCCTGAATCTTCTTCATCCAATTTTCTTGAGTTTCAAAAGTAACAACATCTTCAACCTTGGAAGCAAACAATAGAGAAGATAAACCAGCACCAAATTCCAATACTTTCTTAACACCATAAGTCTTGATAACATCTTCCATAAACAACCAATCCTTATCAGTAATACAACCCCCACCCCATTCAAAACCATACTTCTTTAGGATGTCATTATCTACTTGTTTCGGTTGATTTGGAACACTAAATACTTTTTTCTCTCTTACGATATTTTTAAAGAACTTATTGGGTATCTTCTTACCATACTCAAGCCTACCACCTTTATAGTACATTCTAACGCCTTCAGCTATTTGTTCAGGTTCAATTATATCAACACATGTAGGAATTTTCTCTATGGTAGGATGTCCTTTAGTACATTCATGAGAAGGTTTGGTTAGATTTTTACATCCTTCAAGTTTACAAGCCCAACAAGCCCTTTGTTCAACACAAGGCAATGCTCCATTGTTATGAATATACTGATGTCCATAGTACTGTGTAAATGAAGCAGGTTCCCTACCAGCAGCAAGAACAACACATGGGTTATTAAATACTGCTGATAGGTGCATGTGCATCGATACAAGCCCCATTGATCCTTGAGCGTGAAGGAAGATATTAAATAAGTCTCTAATGCCTGTATTTCGATCCTCAGTGCGTCCTATGAAGTCAATAACATTATCCAACTTAGGATATGGATGATGTTTAACACCTAATTGAACAAATTGAACATCATCTTTCAGAATATTAATTACTTCCTGCCATCTATGATATTGCTTACTAGGCCATCCCGGTTCGCCACCATAAATGAATATCCAATATGGACCTTCAATAATCGGTTTCCTATTATATTCTTCTTCGGTTAACCAAATATCAGGTCTGATTTCTCCTTGAGTAATTTTCAATCCCATTTTATTTTGGATATCCATTCTAAAGGCATTTGCCATATGATAATCCCATGTTCCAGACTTATTGGTAAGAAACCCCGGACCAATCTTTACAGTAGCTTTATTCGCTTGCAACGAACCTGCTCTAAAACTATGATCAATATGAGGATTGTTATCCCATATATGCATAGCAGTAGTATTAACACCAATCCTTGTATCAGGGAATTGTCTCTTAAAATCCCTAACTGCACATGTCATTGTGAGGATGTCACCTATCGCTTGTCTATTATGAAATAGAACTTCACTTGGAGCTTCCTCTTTTTTATTATCTTTATTTAATGATCGGTTAAAGTCCTCTGAAGTGTAGGCTAACAAATCCTCAACAATAACATCTGTTACAGCTTTATTCGGTAGGATATGATGTAGATGATCAGCACCAAATCTTGCTGATACTAAAAGGTCTGTACAATCTGTTCTCTTTCCAACTTGATCATGCTTGGCAATGGTTTTTGCCTCACGTTCCAACATTTTAGATAATCTCATTAATACACATCTCCATTTTCAATAATCTTCACATCTTCATACTTGCTTATTTTTCTTCTATATAATTCCATCTTTGCACATTCAAGAACACCAACAAGAGAATTGTAATTAGTATAACTCTCACCATTTTCTTCGATATATTTTTTACACAGTTTAGTAATGATATAATTCACTTCACCTATATTTACATCATCAAGGCAGTTTAGAATTCTATCAATCTCATATCTACAATCTTGTTTAATGTAAGGCATATTATTTTCCTAATTTAATCTTCTCAAAGGTTGTTGCGCCCATGTATGAAGCAACGATACCAGCAAATACAAATGTAATCATAGCCAATGGTTCAGCTATGATCGTTAACCTTGCATCAGGAATAGGAGCAAAGAAATACAGAAGAACAATAGCAGTAAGATTCGCCATTGACAACCATGCCATTCTTCTTCTGTTTTTCCATCTTACCGTTTGCCATTTAATTTTTTCTTCAGGTGTTAATGGGGATGTTTCAATATCCCCATTCATATATTTACTCTCTGGATTACTCATTACATTTTATCCAATTCAGCCAAAAGTTCTTCATCATCAAGAGCACCAATATCGCCTGATGATTCTTCTTGTTTTTCAGGTTCTGGTTCAGGAGTAGGTTCAGGAGTAGATTCTTCTCTTGGAGCTTCCTGTCTTTCTTCCTGTTGTGGAGCTTCTTCTCTTGGAGCTTCTTCTCTCATACCAGCACCAGACTCTACATCTGTATATCCATTAGCAAGACATTCGGTTTCTACCAAATCCCACAAGAATTCAGCTTTGAGAATTTCTACAACCTTATCCTTGTCAGTTTCCTTGGATTCAATATATCCCTTCAGACTTGTACAGGTTTCCAACAATGCCTTAATCTCATCATCTGAACCCAATGCATACTGTCTTCTTGAGAAGTCAGAAGTAGAGTAATCAGGCCATGTCTTACCACCGTCTTGTGGTTTGGTTGAAAGAACATTGATAATAAAGTTTCTTCCTTCCTCACCCGGATCAAAGATTTGCATACCATAACCTTCATCTCTATTTGTGATTTCTTTCTTGACTTTCTGCTCAACTTTAGATGGGAATTCATACAGCTTAACCTTACCAACAACTTTATTCTCATCGTCTTTCTCATCATCTCTGTTGTCTTTTACGATAAAGAAGTTAGCAACATTCTTCTCTTTCTTTTTAAGCTGATATGCTTGTGCCTTATCATCTTTGGTTCCATTATACAGCTTAGAAACCGCTGAACAAATAGGACAGAATGCTTTATAGTCATGGGTTTTGGGGCAAAATACAAACTTCCATGACTCCCCTGATTTCCAGAAGTGAAAATAGTACCTCTTATAGAACTCACCTTCGGGATCAGGCAAAAATCTACCTTCATAGACTTTTGGTGATTCGACTGTACCTTTTTGTGGTGTATCCCAAACAAGATCAGAACGAATATAACCACCTGTATTAGCAGTATCCTTTTCCTCAATTTTCTCCTTTTGAAATGATTCAAATAGGTCTTTCTTAATCCATTTACTCATGTGTTTCTCCTTTCCTCACGGTATATTCTCACCGCAAGATTTGTAAATTTAAGGTACTATAACACAGATGGAAAAAAAAGATAACCTATTTTTTTTAGAAAAGACAAAAAAAAAATGGCAGGAGAAGAATTCCCCTGCCATTTCAATACACTATGATTTATTTAAGACTACTTACCACAATTCAAACCTCTACCATTGATACAATCACTAACCTGTGCATATTTAGTTGAAGTTTTCTTTTCAACCTTTGCCAGTTCAGGTTTGGAAGCATCAACACCGGCATAACCCTGCAACCAAGGCAAATCTTCAGTCATGCTACGATTGGAAGCATAACCAGTTCCACCACCCGGAGAGATAGATTCTTTACCACTATCATTGACAAGACCACCAGTAGCATAAGCACCGATACCCCAACCAGAAGCATCTACTCCACGATGAGCACCTTCAGCAGTCAACACCAGCACATTACAACCCTCATCCAATACTTCCTGTGCCATCTGACCAAGAACCATCAGGGAATTGGTATCGTTATCATCAGCTTCACCATCGATCATACCTACAATCTTAACACCAGCAGGTCTTTGGAGAGTGATATAGATAAACTTGGTTCCCTTATAATCCTTTCCATAAGCTCTAGGCACCATGCTTTCCTCATTGATAACCTGAAAATTGACTTCGGTATCACTTCCACCTTTTGCCAAATTATCAACAGCACCATCACTCATTTTCAGAACTACACCATCTTCACCGAAAAGATTAATAAACTCTTTCATACTACGGAAAGAACTATCGGGAGTAGGGGAAGTAAAGAACCCATTGGTCTGAGGAAAAGGAGTGACCCCCGGATTCACAAACTTACGATCATACACATTACTAACTGCATGACTATCCTGAGATAGAGTTGCAGTAGCACCAGCATCAGCAGTTGCTTCAGCCGCAAAAGCGTTGCCACCTACCATAACCAGACTCAAACAAATTACTGCAATAATCAATTTTTTCATAACATTTTTCTCCTTTCAAGAGTTTTAATTTTGGGGAGCATAACACTCCCCATTTTATTTGTCAAGCTATTTTTTAATCAACTACAGAACCAGAATTACCAGTTGTAGCATAACCTACTTGATGGGAAATAACCGTAATCGAATTACCAGAACTGATAACCCGATTATAACCATATGCTTTAGCCATTCCACCAACAGTTGCAGTCATACCCGGACTTGGTAATTGATAACAGAAAATATAATCACCCGGAATAGAAGCAACAGAACCAACAGCACCATTAAATGCTGCTTCGCTTGTACCATGAGCAACCCCACCAAAACCAACAGCCTGTCCAGCTTGTAAAGCACTACCTTTAGCAGTAATTCCAATTAAATCAATATTATCATATCCCAACGGAACAATAAGCTGTCCATCAAGACCACGATTCAACTGAGCAGAACCACCCGTAGAAATAGCAAGGTTTGATGCTATCGTACCATCAGCACTAACAAATGACTTCGAATAAACGTCATGTGCGACAGACAAATCACTATGGAAATCAACATATGCATCACTTCTTGCATGGTCGCTTTCATTACCAGCAAAAGTAACTTCAGTTAACCCACCAGCACCAGCAGCAGCATAACTTCCATTGACACCAACAACTTTAGTATTACCGAATACATCAGCACCAACACTTCCATTAATTGAGATTCTAGCATCTTGAAAACAAGGATAATTACCTTCAGCAGATGCCCAACCATCAATACCCAAAGTAGTTTCTGAACCTACAACCAATTCCTGTACTTGACTATCATTCCTCAAGAAATTAGAAGTAACATCAGTAGTCAAAGTAAGAATAGTTTCAGCTTCAGCTTCACCAGTACCAGATTCAGTTTTATAAGTAGCTACTTTATCGGTTCCAAGAAATACCCATTCACTCTTTGGATATGGATGAGAACGAAATTTTTTTACCCATCCAGCTAAAAAACCATGTATTTTTTCATAATAACCACTATCACCATCTTGACCACCAGTATACTCATAACCATCAAAAACTACAGTATCCTGACCATATGCTTCTGAACTCGCATTAAAATTAACATTCCCAACATATGCTCCACCACCAATAATTTCTGTACTATCGGAATTTTTGAGATATGTATTAGGAATAAGATCGGAATTAGCATCAGCAGCAGTATCAACTTGAGAACAATTACCACCTTCACATGCAAAGGCGTTTCCTGCCATAACCAAACTAACTACCATGAACAAAATAATAAACAATTTTTTCATAACTTATTCTCCTTTCGTTTCTTTAATTGTTTGTGGCTCTACCTGTTCTTCTTCTTGATTAACAGGCACAACCGCTTGTACTACTTTACCCTTGTCACTTTGTTGCACCATGATAGTACTTGGTTTCACTCCAAACAAGGCACGATAAGGCACCTTGTTATTGTATTGTGATTGAAACGCATTCGCAAGACCAAAAGAACCCAAGCAAATAATCATGGAAACTACAATTACCAAATAAGCCAACTTTCTTGTACTCATAAGCATCACTCCTTTCATAGTGTACTTTTGGGGGGAATTTCACCCCCCTATTAAAACAATTACTTCTTGAAAAACTTCTTTCTTGACACTGAACCAAACATGATCAGACCAGTTCCCAATAGAAGCATTGAAGCAGGTTCAGGCACAGGAGCAGCAGTTTGACCAATGAGATTATCATTACCACATTCCATAGTAAAATGGGCAAGAAAAGTTCCTGTATAAATATCTGAATTAAGAATAGTAGTCATATCGAAACCATCCACAAAATAAATACCAGAATTAACATAATGATTAAATTGTCCACTATCCAATGCTGTTACACCATTATTAACATCAAAAGCCCATGGATTTGATTCAGATAGATTCTTAGGTTCAGCTACATCCAATAAAGTTCCATCATCGATAGAGTATATGTCCCATGTTCCATTATTCCAATCAACATCAAAAACATAATCATATCCTTTGTCATTTGGACCACCATCAACACCATAAACAGCATCACCATCAACATCAATAAATATATCACCGGAAGTATAACTATATCCACTTACACCATTAATAAAATCCCATCCACCAGACATACCAAGCATATTATTAGAATTACTATAATACATTGCTTCTAAATCCCACGCTTGAGTATTAATCATTCCCGGTTCAACTTCATTATCCTCATTTTCACTATTATACCATGAATTACCACTGAAATCTTTTCGACCATCATAAATCGTAATGTTTTCCATACCCGTTTCTATAAATTGAACAGGTACTGCCATTGCCTGACTTCCAAAGAACAAAACCCCTACCAATAAAACAAATACTACCAACAAATTTTTCTTCATGACATACTCCTTTCTTAAATGTTAATAAAAACTTCATTTGCCATTTTCAAAAGGACAATAACATTGTTCACTTTGTATGTCAACTGTTTTTTTCAATAATTTCGGCTATTTACTTTATTTCCTAATTATGTAATTTTTTTCATATTGAAATTATTGACAATTTATTCGTTTAATGTATTCGATTTCCCATCTTCTTCATTCAACTTTTTTTTCTTTTTCCATAATTTATTGCCTGTTGGTGCTTCAGATACCAATAATTCACCTTCTGGTAACTTTTTCTTAAGCATCTTTCCTTCAGGTGGTATATCTCTAATCATGTTTCCTTTGTGTTCTGTACTCATTTTAATTTTTCCTCCACTTTAATAAGAAAATCTTCTATATCGTTTAAATTGAAATTGATTTTCCGATATCTTTCTTGAATATATGGAATGTAACTTCTATCCTGATCGTCAAGTATCATTCCCTTTCTAATCATAAAAACCAGAAAAGCAGCATCTATCTTGTTCTTTAAGTAATGATCGATTGCTACTTTCTGGTTTCCATTTCTTTCTCTCATGTACTGATGGAATGTTTTATTATTTTCTACCATCCACTTCTTTACGAACAATGCAGATTCGGCAATACCCTTTTTTGTAGTTTCGACTTTACGTTTCTTATTCTTATCCTTCTCAATATACAACATCAAGATATTCTTTTTAAAAAACATTGGATAAGAAAAATATTTGTATAAATCAAAACCACATAAAAAGTAAGTATAAGGATCAATGTTACTCCATTTCGTTGCGAACCATTGTGCTGCTTTAATCAGGGATCGCTGGTGTCTTTCTTCCATCTTGTTGAAATGAGCTTCAAAGTCTTTAGGCATTCTATATCCTCTGCTCTTATGAAAAGCCTGTGCTTTCCTGAATGCCAGATAAACTTCTCTTATATCATCTATTGATACTGCCATATTATAACCTTTGGTTAAACATATTTAAGTACGTTTCAATATACCGTTGGATATTATTGTTTTTCTCCCACCACAATTGAGATTTTACTCTATTATAATCCTTATTGAATGTCTTTGCTCTCAAGTCTATATCATTTGCAAGAGCTTCTATATGAGCTATAAATTCATCATCACTTCTTGCTTTTCTCTGCATGAACTTATATGGTGTTACATCTGAGTAAACACCAACAGAACCACAAGCATTATACTCAAGACATTTAATATTAGATTTACAATGATTAAATGGATCATCTCTCAATGGAGCTAAACAAATGTCCGGTTCCATGTCCTTTAAAGCCTTTGGATATTCAAAAACATTCTCCCAAGGATGGAATTTAACTTTATTCTTGATATCCTGTAGTTCTTCAGGTATTGCTCCCATAAAAATCCAATCGTATTTGTCAGTAGTCTTTCGAATAAAATCCAATAACCCATTTCCGAAATCACCACCTTTAACTTTATCGCCAGTTACTTGTTTCATAGCAAAGTGATTCTGACTTCCACCCCATAGGATTTTAATCTTCTTTTTCTCATCATAGTAATGGTGTTTGGGATAGACTTCTCCCCATACGAACTTGGGAAGATGGTTAGGAATTACAGATATCTTTTTACAGTATGGTGAGTATGCTTCTTTTAATTTCGCTGTTGAAACCATCATACCATCACATTCTGACATGATACGTTTGATAGTATCTTCAGCCTGATTATAATACAGGCTTGCGTAATTCCATTTAGGAATTCCAAACAACATATCATCGATTTCGTATATAACCGGAATCGGAAATTTACTCTGCACAGCATTCTTAAAATGCCGTATCAGTTCTAAATGCCCTTCAGTTGCACTTCTCTGGAATTGTACAAACGTAAAGGGTTTATACCAAGTAGGTTCCTGAACATAATTCATTAGATAAGTTGAATGACACATCAAATCTTTTTTTCTAAAATGATTCAAATAGAAGAATGGATAGATCACTCTGATCGTTCCACATCCTTGTGTATCACCCACATAACTCAAAAATCCTAATTTAGCTGGACGTTTAACAGGTTGCAGTTTCTTTTTCAAGCTATAAAACCACCCATAGAATCTGCTTTCTTTTTAATATCATCCAGATTTTTACTCTTTTTGAGTTTATCTATGAATGCTTTATAGTCTCTGACACATTGCTCCTTGGTATAAGCAACATATTTTCCACTACCCTGTTCAGTTTCCCGTTCTACTTCACTAATCATTTTTTGACAGAATACGCAAATTTTCGGATACTCACCATCTGCCAATGGTTGAGAATTCGGAATTACTTCCACATAATTCGGTGGAAGAAATTCATTACATTTAACACACTTAGGCATAATTTATTTCTTCTCCTTATATAGACTCCTTTCATCTATATCACATTCAGTAAAAAAAGATAACCCATTTTTTTATTTTTTATTTTCATCATTATCTTTTTTTTCTTTTTCTTCATAAGCATTATTATCTCGCTTATGGTATTTCGATTCAAGATCACGTTTCAATGCTCTCTTGACTTTCTTTAAATCACCAACCCTAATCTCATCCAATTGATCATCACTTTCAAGACGATCAATCGTACCCATGATAATAGTTCGAATATCATCAGCATCAACATGAACATCAGCATATTCTTTACTCCTGATTGTAGCTTCAACTGAATCACAGATCATTAATACGGCAGCTTCCAATGTGGTAGGTGGATTGGTATTACGATATCGAAACATATCTTCCTCAATACCAGTTGCAGCATTAGCCAAAGATTTAATAACTGTATTGCCATGGTGTTGAGTAATAGGTGGGATTAATGTAGATGGAAAATCAACCATCTGACATAATATCAATGCTCCATCTGCAATATGCTTCGATATCAAATGAAATGAAACCATAGGTTCCAATTTCTCATGCATATTACCTGAACCATTTTGATTCTCATAAAAACATTCTGGAAATGATATCTTTCCAATATCGTGATACATTCCAAGTACTCGCATCACATTTGGATCAATATCCAATTCCAATGCAACAGACTCACATAGACTCGCAACATTTTGACAATGCTTATATGTTCCGGGTGCTTTATCCCTTAACTTCTCCATCAATGGATGTTTAGGATCAACAAGCCATTTAAGATCATACTGCTCTTGTTCAAAATTAATAGTGTCCATAATATTCCTTTCTAAAAATAGTGGTAGGGTAAGCAGGATTCGAACCTGCGACAACGTGAACCCAAATCACGCATTCTACCAGACTGAATTATTACCCTACATTTCTTTTCTTCTCTTTTAACTTCTCTAATTTCTCATGAGTAAAGTATCTTTTCCTTTCATTCAAGAAATCAAGCATAGCTTTCTCACAAGGCCAACACATATCAGTTCCTTCACTTCCGATTAGCCATATGTTCTTGTGTCGGACTTTTGTTTCCTCACCACAAATGGTACATCTGCCATCGTAATATTCGTAAACGTCCATTAGACATCATCTTCTGTTGTAAAGATATCTACATCTTCTTCCAGTTCATTATCAACTTTATTATCAGTAGTCCAATGCTCATCATCTTCATTATCTTCATCTACATCAGGATAAAAAGTAGGATCAGCAAATTCTTCACGATATTTGGTTTCATCAATACCCATGAATTCAAGATATTCACCGTGTTTTATTTTTAATTCCTCATAAAGAGCATTGTTAAGATCATTATCACCTGTCTTATCAAGGATGTCTAAAATAAAATCCTGTAGTTCTTCAACGGTTAGATCATTCATTAATGCTTCTGTAATATCATCTGTACTTAATTCATAATTCACAACTAAATTTGACATATTATTATATCCTTTCGTTTAGATTTTTGGATACTCTAAACTTGATAGACTTCCTTGGAGGAACATCTATAGGGCTTTGATCCTTTGGATTATAAGCCCTTCTTGCTGCTCTTTCCTGAATAAAGAACGTACCAAATTCTCGTATCTTTACACTCTCACCATTTTCTAATGCTTCTTTAATACCATCAAAGATCACATCAAATACAATACCAGCATCATTCTCTGTGACCATGATCTTATCACTTACATATTTAACCAATTCTTTTTTAGTCAATTACCCCTTTCTCCTTGCCCGTTTGCTTGCCTTGATCGGGTTCAGTTTTTGTGCTTTCTCCTGTTCCATTTCTCTATTTGTTTTCAAAGCACAACCAATCCGATGAATAGCTTTCGGGCTTACATATGCAATACAAACATGATCTTCTAATGAACATTCACCCAATGGAAGATCACTATAAATTTTATGACATCCCATACACTGTTCAACACAAGGTTCACGTTTAATATGGGGATTCGGTAAAACACTTGCTCTTATAACTTCACTCATAACAATTTCCTTTCTACAGTGGTTTATCATATTTAAATGTCTTGGGGTTATATTTTGTATCTAAAAGAGTTATTTTTATCCCATTAATTTGTTCACTGTATTTTATTTTTCTATTTTTCAACTTCTCTTTTGTTATCCATCTAGCAGAACCATACATCCTTTCATCAAATTTGGATTGTACTTCAACCCAAACCCATGCTCTGCCTTCTGGATCATCAGCAAAGAGTTTATCCAGTTTTCGTTTTGCTATATTCTCATTTATCATTTAAGTTCTACTCCCAAAACCAGCTTGAATAATTTTTTAACACCTATCCAACTTTTCTTTTTAATCATTCCTTCCATCTTTTTGATTTGATCTTCGCTTGCCTTCTGATAAAAATTAATCATTTCTTCAAACCCAATATTACCAGCATAGGCAGCTTCCTTGAGAATTTCTTCCCTTTCGATTATTGTATTTATATCCATAGTACAAATATTTATATTATTCTATCGTAATTTTCACCTACCAGTTATGGTTAACAGGACCATTAGCAGTAAACCTCATTGGATATCCTTTGACATTAGATCGATTGTCCATATCATCGATCATGTCAAAAAATTCCTTCTGAAATTGATCGCTATGGATAATACCACCACAATTTCCATTTTCGGTTCCATTGCCATAGATAAAATTCAATAATGGATTTTCATCTTCCTCCATCTTATAAAGTTCTTCATCAGTATAATTGAATAGATTATATTTACCATTTGCTTTGTAAGTAAAAAATGCACCACCCATACACATAACAAACTCATCAAGATCAGGATCAGCAGCAAGAATCTTCCTTGCTTCAGATTCAATTAACTTAATTTCCAGCTTCTGAACATAATCATAAAGTTCATCGATCTTGCGTAAAGTATCACTCTTATCCATTTCCATCTCCTTTTTAGCCATTGCATATTCAGCTAAAGTAGGTGGTCGATTTTGGGTACTATTAGCATAGTGAAACATGGTTGTCAACTCCTTTTTTTTTATTTTTAATTAAATATCTTGTCTTTACACCATTTTTTTACATATTTTTTACATTGATTATATTGCCGTATATTCCTAATTTCAGAATCTTCTCCTTCATCAAAAAGATCAATTTGTAGTAACACTAACCATGCAAGATCATTAGCCGTTTTATGGTATAAAGAATCATATCCATTACAATATGCTGGTAATTCTTTATATGCCTTTTCAAATTCATTCATTTTTTGTTCCTTTTAAGAATTAATCGCCATGGGGCTTTGCCCCATTTCTTACAGGATTGAAAGATAGGCTTTTTCAGCCATACGAACCAGATCATCCAGTTCAGAAACTTTTTTCTTGACCAGTTCTTTGACTTTCCAGTTTAGGATAGTAACCCTTTTCTGGAAAAGTACACTTGCAATGAAAACTGCCTTGTCGGTTTTGGTTTTGAGATTGAATTCGGCCATTGTCTTTTCCTTTCGTTAAGGTTAATCGCCAAGGGGGTTTACCCCCTTGGGTCAACCGATAATCATAAAGCGTTTTCGTCCTTTATTGGCAATCTGATTGATTTCATCAGCATCCCATTCACCATTCATATACTGAGCTTGCCACCGAATGATTCTGGCAACCTGACGTACCGTAACATGAACAGGAGTGAAATCAGGCAAACCATAGCCATCGAAAATTGAGATATCTTCATTCATCAGGTCAGCATCCGATTTTGCGATTGCCAGTGCTTGAGTCATTTCTGCCTTGTTCATGTCGATCTCCTTAGTAGAGTTAATATCGCCAAGGGGGTTTACCCCCTTGGGTCAGATTTCACCCATTCCATTCAAAGTCCATTTTTTGGACTTTTCCCATTCAACCTTGGGTACGATTTCATCAGAAACAACTACATTTCTTCTATCCCACTGAGGAACAGGAATATGGGTAACGATCAATTGAACATTTTCATTATCAACATCTTTAACGGTCAGAAAAACATTTACATAACAACCAAGAGCATTTGATTTAGCAACTTCACGTTTTACATAATTTTTTTCCATGTCGATTTCCTTTATGTTGGTTTCCGTTGCCATTTGCCTATATATACTGCATACCGTATGCCAAAATCAACAATTTTTTTAGACAATAAATTCAATAACTTAATTTTTAGCTAATTTTCAAAGACCAATTTTAGGACAAAAATTGTCATATGTTTGACAAAAATTGTCACATATTTTGGATTATGGTCATTGCTCTATCAACTTCTATATACAGATCATCCAGACTTCCATTATTGTAGATGATAAAATCAGGTAACGATCCTACCCAATCAGTTTCAGATACATGTGGAATATAACCTGTTTCTCTTAGATGGTCAATTTTATCGTAATTATGATTAGACATTAATTCTTTGTATGTATTAACCCAATCTGGATCATCACCACGTTTAACCTGTATAATATTACCACCTAAATCTCTAATACACTTTATCTCATTTTTAAACCTACAATCAGTTACTACAACATTAAAGATGTTTGAATTACATCTTTTCGCCAGTGAAGCAGTCCAGAAATCTTTATGGAATACTTCTCTCATACATTCAGTTCCAAATAATTGTAATGCTAATCTTGGTGACATTGGTTTACCCATAACTTTAGTCCAATAATAATCATTCTTCTCTCTCCATTCTCTACTCTCTTTAGTGGAACCTTCTATCATTTCTCTATCCCATCCAAAAAGAAGTGCAACAGCATCTTTGAGAGGTTTAGCAAAAGAATCTTTAGTGAATTGCCAATTGCTTTCCAAATAATCACCTACTGTACCCTTACCTGAACCAATAAAACCTACAATACCTATTATCATTTTTTTCTCTTTTAACCTCCTTTCAATTTATGATTTTTTTCATAGGAACAACGTGACTATGAAAAAAAGCAAATACGAAGTATTATAATCTTGTAATATTTTTTTTTAATTCACTTATACTTCACTTATACTTTAATATATTTTATATA